>Ga0209164_1000395_pt1 | contig 109795 bp, 94 predicted proteins | sample MTBNYHSulfiMetaG_FD_187458 | JGI IMG/M metagenome (GOLD analysis project Ga0209164, IMG submission 187458) | Enrichment culture microbial communities from rom New York Harbor, USA that are MTBE-degrading - MTBE-NYH (New York Harbor Sulfidogenic)... | ecosystem: Environmental > Aquatic > Marine...
TTCTTTAAATGTGTAGTAAACTGTTTCATGGATGGTCTCCTTTGGTTTTGTTGGTATTAAAATTATCGGAGATCGTCCTTTAACAGACACAATTATTTATACACTATCGTTTAAAAAATTATAATTATTCCTTTGTAGATATGTATTTTATTACATCATATGTTAAAAACAGTGAATGTTTTTTTAATTATGTTTAAAAACAATATAATCTCTCTTCATAAGTGTTATTTATAACCATTATTTAAATATATAAATTTCAAGATAGTATTTAATCTCAAATTATTTATATATTTTAGCATAATCAACTTAAATCAAATTTTATTTTCTTTTAAGCTCTTTTATAAATGAAAATCTAAATCTTGTTTCAATCCCGAAAATAAAATTCCAATCATACATGTTTACAGTAGCTGTGTAATAACTAGTTTTTATTTTTAAAATATTTGTACTTAAATTTGAGTTAATATATATTCCCTCAAAAACGAATCCAATTGAAAAAGAATACCCTGTTGTTTTTATTGGATTTTTTTCATAGCCAATAAAAATACTTGGTCCTACTCCAAAATAATCAATAATAAGGTCTTGTCTTAATAAATCTATTGAATATAAAAATAAGATTCCATATTCAAATAAAAACCAATTTCTTTTATTTAAAATGTTTCCAAATTTATTAATAATTTTAAATTTATTTTGAAGTTTAAAAGCAGGAATTATAATACTAGTAGGAGGATATAGATAAAAACCGCATTCAATTGAATGTATTATCCCAAAACCTGCAAAAGGAAATGGATAAAAAACAAATGAGTTTGGGATTGAAAATGTAAAAGAATAATAAGGAGGAAGATCAAAATAATCACTTATATATGGAGACCGATTTAAAGTATAACTATGCTTATAGTCATAATAGCACCAAACAGCAGAATAAGTAGCTCCAATCCCTGTAGTAAACTCTATTGCCATGTTATTTTTTGGTTTATCATCTTTTTCTTGCGAATATAAGTTTAAAGAAATAAATAATAATATAAAAAATAAAATTTTTCTCAAAGAAGTCCCTCTATTAATAAATATTAATGCCGGTAGTTTTTGGCATCATATTAGCATTTACATATTAATCGCACCAGACTGATAAATCTATCTTTATTTTTTAAATATATTTCATTTTTAATAGATATAGTTTGTGTTTGGTTAAAAAAAAACAATTTATTATGTAGCGCAAAATACCTTTTCTAATATAACTTCCTCTATTTTGGGTGATATGAGTTCTGTTCAATGATATCTATTTAATCTTTATTAATTAAAAAAATTATATATGCCCATCAATAATCAATATCATAATATTTAAACACCCTTAGGACTCTCAATGTATTCATCCTGCTTGGTTTACCGGTCTGCTCAATGTCAAAAAACACCAATCCTGGATGCTTCTGCTGCAAAGGCCATTTGCCGTCCTCTGTCTGTTTCTTCAAAATTATATCAGCCGCATCCTGCATTCTGCTGTCATAGGGTATCTGTAATTCTCTAAACAACTCCAGTATTCTCAAAATATCATATCTCCATCTCGGGGGGAATGATAATCTGGTCATTTTATCATCAACAATCTTGCCTGTCCTGTGAGACTTAAATAATCTATGGATCAATAAAAACTCAACTGCTTTTTTTATGGAATCCTCAATATTATCTTTAAATTTATCCGGGTATCTTTTTTTATATTCACTTAATCCGTCAAGTGCATTTACGGTTGTATGAAACGAACTGTGTACAGCTCCCCTGTAATCCTGGCAGTTCCATCCGCCGTCCTGCATCTGATTTATTATTAAATAAGTTAATAGATCATCAAGCCTTTTGTCTTTATAATCAAAATAGCAGAGTATTGATAATACCATGCCTGTAACACACAATTCACTCTGTTTTAATGATTTAAAATAATTAATGCCGCCGTCATTATAATAGCCTTTGTTTAGCAATAGACTGCATGCCTTAAAAGCCTGCCGGTTATTTTCCTGCAAGCCGAGTCTTTTTAAAAGGAGCATGGTATATGTTGTAGATATCCATTTTCTAGAATACAAAGAGTCTGACCATAATCCTGATTCATCCTGACGGTCTAATAATGCTTTACCCCATCCTTCAAGACAGATCCTGTTTCTTTCTTTATTATAGACACCTTCATTTTTATCCAGTAAGTCCCTTAAAACCTGCCATTTAACGGAAGGATCTCCTTCTAACAGCCAGTTTATTATTTTTTTTTTATAATCATATCTTATATATAAACTATACATCTACGGGAGAGTCAAGTATTTTTTATTTCTAATTTTTCTTTATATTTTAATGATCCAAGGTAAATTGCAATGAATATAATAACAACTCCGATTATTTCATGATAAATAAATTTTTTATGAAAAAATAAGATATCCCATAAGAATGATAGAGCAGGTTGAGCCAGTAATATTAAACCTGTTTTACCTGCTTCAATTTTTGATATAGATATAGAAATCAGGATCCAGCCAAATCCCTGGCATATAGAGCCATATAAAAAGGTAATACCTAAATCATGCCGGTTAGTTAAAATAAAACTGTTTCCTCTTATTACGGATTCTAAACCTAAGAAAAATAATGAGAAAAAACAAATAATTACCATGTTTGGGAATGGATTAAGTTTTTTTTCTCTAATTTGGGACATTTTTAAAAAGATTATGAATGATGCATAGCAGAATATCGCTAAAATACCGTAAATTACTCCTTTTATGTAATCACTGTCTCTTGAAGAAATATTTATTCCGCATAACAGATAAAGCCCGAATAAAGCCAGGGGAATGCTGATAATCAATCTCCAATTTAATTTTTCCTTAAATAATAAAATACCTGATATTGCTACAATTATTACCTGCATATTTGGCAGTAAAGTTGCTATACCCGGTCCTATATAATGTACACTTCTATGCCATAATGTTAAATCAAGAGCAAATGTTAAACCGCATAAAAAAGTATAAACATATGGTATTAATCCGTTAAAAAATTTTTCTTTTCTAATCAGCGAGATAATTAATAAAATAATACCGCCGAAAAGCATTCTGTAAAATCCTATAATTGATGGAGAAAGTGTAAGTATTTTTATAAAAACAGAGGAAAAACTTACGATGGATGCCCCGATGATTAATATATATAACTCATTTCCTGGTGTGTTTTTTTTCATTTTTTAATCCTATGATATAGTATATATTAATAACAATAAATATAATTAAATTATGAAAGAATTATGAAAGTAATTTAAAAATATTATTAAATAATATAAATTGTAAAAAATTTCTATACTATATTAATTTTTTAATAATTAGTTTATTAAATTATTCCTGATTTTATTTGAATTTAACCGATTATCCTTGAATTAATTTTATAGCCTTATTGACAATTTGTTTTATTTGAATTATCTTTTATCATACATACATATATTTTTTATATTTATTATCAAATTAATAATTTTACATGGTATCTTAATGAAAAATAAACGTTATACTATAGGTTTTCTTTTTGGGGATTTTTATGGAGCATATACGGCAAATTTATTTCTTAATATAGTTAAAGCATGCAGAGACTATGGACAAAATATTCTTGGATTTGGGGGTGGATTTATAAAGAGTCCGAATGAAAGTGTGCTTGGAGAAAACTGTAATTTTATTTATGATTTAGTTAATAAAGAAAATATTGATGGAATAATTCTTGAAGGGTCTGTCGGGAATTTTATTTCAAAAAACAACATGAAAAAATTTCTTTTAAAATATCAGGACATACCAATAGTCAATATAGGAACAAATATTGAGGGTTTAAAAAATATAATAATTGATAGTAAAAAAGGGATGGAAGATTTAATCACGCATCTTATCCAATGTCATAATTATAAAAAAATTGCTTTTGTTGCCGGAACAGAAGGTAATTATGATGCAAATCAGCGGCTGGAAGCTTATAAAAATGTTTTAAATAGGCATAATATTGCAATAGATGATAATCTGATAACAAATGGAAATTTCAGTTATTTTGGAGGAGTACAGGCATTTAAGGTTTTATTTCAAGAAAGAAAAGCTAGTTTTGATGTTATTGTATGCTCAAATGATTATATGGCTCTTAGTATTATTAATGAAATGCAAAAAAACAAATTAAAGATTCCCAAAGATGCAGCAGTTACCGGTTTTGATGATACGGAAGAATGTTGGATGACAAAACCAACACTAACTACTGTAAAACAACCGTTTTATAATATAGGGCAGGAAAGTGTAAAGATGCTGATATCTATGCTGGATGGCAAAAAAGTCCCCGATACAATTGTATTACCCACGGAATTTATTATTAGAGAGTCATGCGGATGTAAAACTTTAAATCAATTAGAATATATAAAAAGATATAAATCTTTTGATAGTAATTCTTATAATGATAATTTAAATTTCAGTAATGAAAATCAGCTGATAGATGAAATAAGTAAAAATATCGATGAAGAACTTCCTTTTTTAAAGAAAAAAATTAATAAAAAAGAGCATATAAAAGGTCTTATTGATTCAGTTCTTATTATTAAAGAAGAGAAAAGTAAAGATCAATTATTAAATAAATTTTTAGATGTATTCTACAGTTTTATTAATAGCAATGAAGAGGTGCTTTCAATATACAAGTTTATCTCGATTTTTTATAAAAATTTAATAAATTATTTTACTGAAAACAGTGAAAGAGAAGCCGTCCTGCAGCTATGGAATGATACATCAATATTGTTTGGATTATTAATTAAAAATGATCAATCGGAAAAAAAAGCAAAATTTAGATTAGAGTCTCATATAGTATTTGATATTAATGAAAATTTTATTAATACATTTAACATTGAAAAATTAAAAGAAGCGATTTTAAATAATTTACTCCATTTTCAATTTAAAAATTTTTTTGTTTGTTTGTTTGAAGATAAAAATCTTAAAAGCTCAAGAATCTTAATTGCATATGATAAGAATCAAAAAGAAAAAATACATTACAATAAGTTCCCTTCAAAATATTTATTGCCTTCTAAGATAGATAAAAATAAACAATTTGAATATGTTGTCATGGCACTAAATTTTAAGGATGAATCTTTTGGTTATATTATTTATGATGTTCAAACACTAACAAGTTTTATTTATGAAACCTTATCCGTACAAATCAGCGGCGCAATAAAAGGCGCAAAATTAACAAATAAATTATATGAATATACAACACAGCTTGAGTCAAAGGTAAAAGAAAGAACCTTAGAGCTTGAAAAAGCAAAAAAGAATATTGAAGAAGCTAACGTGAAATTAAAAAATCTGGATTCATTAAAAAATGAATTTATTGCCAATATAACTCATGATTTTAGATCGCCTCTTACTTCTATTTTAAACATTACAGATTTAGCATTAAATTTTAATAATAGTCTTGATAATGAAAATAAAGAAAACTATAACGTAATATATAAATCTTCGTTAAAATTGAAAAGCTCTATTGATAAATTATTAGAACTAGCTAAAATGGATGCACAGGGGATAAAATTAAAGATAGAAAAAGTAGATATTGTATCATTTATAAATAAAATTTTAGATTTTTATACGTCATCTGTTGTAGGTAGTGAAATAAAAATTATAAGAGAATTACCTTCTGCCGGAGTTAAAGAATTTTATTCTGATACTGAAAAACTTGAACAGATAATCGATAATATTATATCTAATGCAGTAAAATTTGTTGATCCGCATACCGGTATAATAAATGTTAAAATTATTAATAAAACTAGATCCGTGTTAATTGTTATTTCAGATAATGGTATAGGCATAAACAGAGAAAAACTGCAAAGTATATTCAACCGGTTTGAACAGGCGCATGAAGGTAGAAATAGTCCGTATAGAGGGACAGGCATAGGTTTAGCATTCGCAAAACAGCTTGTAGAATACCTAAAAGGTAAAATATGGGCAGAATCAGAAGGTGAAAATAAGGGCTCGAAATTTATAATAGAGTTTAAAAAAGGCAAGAAAAGTTTTGATGAAAAAGATTTTATCAAAAATAAAGTAAAACAAAATGATTGGAATAATAAAAGGCAAATTATTAAAACAGAAATAGAAATAAAATTGCAAAAAGGTGAAATCCAGACATTTTTTACTGAATTAAATAAAGAAAATGAATATAATTATAAAAAAGCAAAAATTTTAATTGTTGATGATGACAAAAGTATTTTAAATATAATTATGAAGTATCTTAAAAATTACGGATATAAAAATTTTATTATTGCATCTGACGGACAATTAGGACTTGATGCTGCATATGATTACATTCCTGATCTTATTATAAGCGATTATAATATGCCTAAAATGAAAGGCGACTATTTTCAAGAAGAATTAAGGAATAATCCATATTTTCAAAATATTCCTTTTATTTTTTTATCAGCTATTGCAGATAAAAATTTAATATTAGAAAGAAGACAAAAAGGCGCCAGTGCATTTTTAAAAAAGCCGATAGATAAAGATGAATTCAAATTAGTTGTGGAGCAAAACATTATCAATTATATGGACTTTTTAAAGACAAAACATCTGGCGACCATTGATGAATTAACAGGGTTATACAATAGGCGTGCAGTAATAAATGAATTAAATAAAGAATTATCTTTACGAAAATTAATGGAACTCTCAGTCATTTTTTGTGATATTGATCATTTTAAAAAAGTCAATGATACGTATGGCCATCAGGCCGGTGATTTACTGCTTAAAAAAACAGGCAGTATTATAAAACAAACTCTTAGAAATTATGATGTCCCAAGTAGATTTGGCGGCGAGGAGTTTTTAATCATACTGCCTGATACAAATATGGAAAATGCTAAAATAGTAGCTGAAAAATTACGAAAAAATTTTGAAAATAATGTTTTGGAATATAATAATAATAAAATTAATATAACAGCAAGTTTTGGTGTTTCATCATTAATTTTTAATGAAAATGATATCTGTAAAAAATTGAAGATGAAAAACATAAGAGATATATATGAATTATCAGATAATAAAAACATTGATTGGAGTAAAATCGAAAACATAAAGAAAAATATAGCTGATGTTTTAATAGCTATAGCCGATAAAGCCCTGTATGAAGCAAAAAGCACTGTTTGTCAGGAATGCGGGTTTAAATCTGAAAAAGCAGAATTATTTGTGAATAACAAATGTCCTAACTGTCAAAGCTTAAAAATATTAAATGGGAGAAATAAAATATCTATATTTAAAGAATAAAAAATTACCAGATAATCAATTATTTTTTAAAAATTTATTTTAAAAGAAGCTCAATTCATTTTTCATTATATTTTTCAATGATCTTTTTCTGCCTGTCGATCATTTCTCTTTGCAGTTTCATCATTTCTTCCTGTTTATATATTGTAATATCCTGCTGTTTTAATAAATCTCCCATCCTGGTGATTATATCATCCTGTTCTTTAATGACAATTTCCTGCTTTTTAATAATATCTATATATTTTAAATTTTCATCATTATTATTTTCAATATTTTTATCTTTTTTATTCCCCATATTTCTTTCCTTTTTTTTAATATAATTTTTATATTTTTTAAAGTCAAGAGAAAGAAACTTGTTTTATAGAATGATTTAAATAATAGATTCATGGTAAATTTTTCAAATACGGCTTATAAATTATGCTTTTTTCCCCAATTCTTTTCCTATAAATTTTATTAAATGCTTTTGTGAAATTTGATGCGGTTGAATATCCAAGCCTCATTGCAACATCCGTTATAGAAACACAAGGGGCATAATAAATAAAATTAATAGATTTTTCCAGACAAATCCTTTTTATATATTTATTTAATGTATTACCTGTAATATTCTTAAAAGTCCTATGAAAATTAAATTTTGACATGCAGCCTATTTTTGATAAATCATCCAGCTTAAAATCAGAACCAATATTTTCATTAATATATAATCTATTATCCTGTTAATTTTTACATTATATTCATTTTTTATAATCATATTTTTATTTTTATATAATTATTTAAAAATTTTCTAAAATTTTTATAAATTTATCTATTATAATTATTACTTTTGATTTTTAGAAGAGATAAGATTATTCGCAATTTCAAGTGCTGCATCTATGTCGGCACAAATATTATTATCACCGATTTTATCAATTAATCCTGATTTTTGTAATGCAAATAAAGGTTGAGATCTGATGCCTGATATTATTAATAAAGTACCGTCTTTTTTTGTTTTATAAAATAAATCCTCCAATGCCCTAATTGCTGTTGCGTCAATACTAAAAACATTTCTCATTCTCAAAATTAATACTTTTGGATTTTTTTCAATTTCTTTTAAAGTATCTTTAAAATATTCAGTTACGCCAAAGAAAAAAGAGCCATATATCTCAAAAACTTCTACTTCATTTGGTATTTTTCTTTTTTTTATTGATTTATTGTCATCTTCCTCTTCAATAGTTTTTGATTCTAAACTATTTGTAATATATCCTGCTTTTGAAACATTAGCCATTCTCCTCATGAATAAAAATGCAGCTAGTACAACACCAACCTCAATAGCTATAGTTAAATCAATAAAAACAGTTAAGAAAAATGTAATTATTAATACAATGATATCACTTTTCGGGCTTCTAAATAATTTTATAAAAAAATGATATTCACTCATATTATAGGCAACAAAAATTAAAATAGCAGATAAAGTTGCAAGAGGAATAAGTTTTGCAAACCTTCCTAAAAAAAGCATAATTAATAAAAGCACTATGCTATGGATAATACCCGCCAGCGGGGATTTTCCTCCGTTTTTAATGTTTGTTGCAGTTCTTGCAATTGCTCCTGTTGCAGGAATCCCGCCAAATATCGGTGATGCAATATTTGCTATTCCCTGGGCTATTAACTCCATATTGGAATTATGCCTTTCTCCCGTCATGCCGTCAGCTACAACTGCGGATAGCAAAGACTCAATACCTGCAAGAACGGCAATAGTTAATGCAGATGGAAATAGTGTTATTATAATATTTAAATTTATAACTGGAAATCGGGGAATTTGTAAGGTGTTTGCAACATTGCCGAATCTGGTTTCTATTGTTTCGACAGGGATTTTAAAAAATACAACAATAACAGTCATTAGTATAATGGCAATTATTGAACCAGGGATTTTTTTTGTAATTTTAGGCCAGATAATCAAAATTGTTAATGATACCAGTCCGATAATAACAGAATAATAATTTATTGTTTTTATATTTTCAATATAACATAAAAGTTTTTCTATGAACTCTGCCGGTACATTTTCAATGCTTAATCCTAAAAGGTCTTTAATTTGAGAAAAAAAGATTATGAATGCAATGCCGCTTGTAAAACCGACAGTAACAGGGTATGGTATAAATTTTATAATTGAGCCGAATTTAGCAAAACCCATTATGATAAGTATAATACCTGCAAGAACTGTTGCTATAACAAGACCATCATAGCCGTATTTTTGTACAATACCATAGATTATTACTATGAATGCTCCGGTAGGACCTCCAATCTGAACTTTACTGCCGCTAAAAAGAGATATTAAAAATCCTGCAATAACTGCAGTGTATAATCCCTGCTCCGGTTTAACTCCGGATCCTATTGCAAATGCTATAGAGAGAGGTAAGGCAACTATTCCAACTATTAATCCTGCTGAGAAATCATTAAAAAATTTTTTAAATGTATATCTTGATTTAAATATATAAAAAAATTGCGGTATAAATTTTTTATTCATATAATGTTGTTATTAAATTTAAATTTATTTTTAATTATTCAACGAATATTAATATGCTGTTATATAGCATTATATATCAATATATGTCAATATATATCATTATATTGCATATAAAATAATATTTAACATTATAATGTATGTTCTTAAATTTAAAAAATCTATTAATACTATTTTGTTTTAAAAAAATTAGAAGAAGCCTGTGTATAAAAAAAATTAGCTAAATAAATTTTAAATAAAAAAATTTTATTTAAAATTATTTTTTTACATATAATTCAATAAATTTATTATAATTATTTTATATACATTATGAATACAAATCATAGACCTACTGTTGGTATTTTATTTGATACATTAACAGAACCTTATATAAACCAATTAATTTGCAATATTTATAATACTGCAAAAGAATATGACATAAACATAATCGGTTATTGCAGTGGTTCATATAAATGCCCAAATTATTATCATATCCAAAGAACTATTTTATATGATTTTATAAATGTTGATATACTTGACGGTATTATTGCATTATCCGGGGCTATCGGTAATTATGTAAATAAAAGTGATTTATTAAATTTATATTCAAGATATTCAAAAATTCCTATTGTCAGTATCGGGTCATATCTTGATGGGGTACCAAGTATAATAATAGATAATAAAAGAGGAATGTCGGACCTTATCAAGCATCTTATTGAAGAGCATAATTGTAAAAAAATAGCATATATAAACGGTCCTGAAACAGCTCATGATGCTATAGAAAGATTTGAAGCATATAAGGAATCATTAAAGAAACATAATATTGATTATGATGAAAAATTAATAGCACATGGAAATTTTGAAAGATTATACGGTTATAAAGCTGTACAAATATTTAAAGAAAGAAAAGCAACATTTGATGCTTTGATAGGCGCTAATGATAATATGGCAATTTATGCAATGAAAGAATTAATGAATAATGGATTTAAGATACCTGAAGATATTGCTGTAGCAGGTTTTGATAATATAAATGAATGTATGAGTAATTCTCCTGCGTTAACATCTGTTGCACAGCCGTTTTATGAAATTGCAAAAAAATCAATAGACTGTATTTTATCTTTGATTAATAAAAAACAGATACCTGAAAAAATAGTAATCCCTGCAACTTTGGTAGTGAGAGAGTCCTGCGGGTGTAAAACATATAAAAAAATAAAAAATATTAATAAATCTTTTATAAAAAAAACAATAGATATCAAGGATTTAAATGAAATTAAATATCAAATTAATAAAAATTTTAATATGATGATGGAAAAAATTAGTGTTAAAGAATGGGCAGATAAGATTATTGAGGAATTAATCAAATATGCAATGAATCAGGAAAATAATTACTTGATATTTTTAGAAGATATAATTGAAAATTTATTAATAAATGATGAAACTATAAATGAAATATATAAATACATAGAATATCAATTTACAATAATACAACAATATAAAAAACAAAATAATGAAATATTTAAAATTAAAAATGAAGCCGTTGCTCTATTTTGTTTTAAAATTGATGAAATTTTAACAAAAAAAAGAATTAAGATTGAAGATGACATAAATATTGTTAATAAGATAACTGAGGATTTAATTAATGCATATGAGAGAAAACAATTAAAAAAAGTTATAATAAATGAATTTTCTCTTTTGCATTTAAAATCCTGTTATCTATGCCTATATAAAGATAAAACTTATAAAAACTCAATTGTATTTGCTTTTTTTGATAAATTAAATAAACATGATAAAATTCAAGAAAACAAATTATTTCCGACAATTAATTTATTGCCCAATAAAATGGATTTTGATTATAAATATCAATATATTGTTTTTGACCTTTTTGTTAAAAATGAGCAAATCGGATATGTATTGTTTGAAGCAATTAATTATAACGGCAAGTTTTATGAATCATTGGCTTCTCAACTTAGTTATGCCATAAAAGGATCATTGCTCACTTCGGAGTTAAAAAAATACACGCAGAAGCTTGAAAGAAAAGTTAAAGAAAGGACTCTTGAGTTAGAGGACGCTAATAAAAAATTGAAAGAACTGGATTCTTTAAAAAATGATTTTATTGCAAATATTACTCATGAGTTTAGATCTCCTTTAACAGTTATACTCGGGATATCAGAGTTGAATATGCTAAAGACAGAAGAAAAGGAAAATTATGAGATAATTCATGAGGCTTCTATTAAATTAAAAAAATCAATTGATAGGCTGCTGCATTTGGCTCAGATAGATGCAGGTATAATAAAATTAAATATCAGTAAGATTAATCCTTCTGTTTTTTTAGATAAAATAATAAATTATTATTCTTTAGCTTTAAAAATCACCAATATAAAAATAATTAAAAATCTGCCCAGCACAAAAATAGACGACTTTTATTCTGATAGAGAAAAATTGGAAGAAATCATCAATAATATTGTGTCTAATTCAATAAAATTTGTAGATAAAGATAACGGTATAATAAACATTGAATTATATGATAATAAAGATTTTATATTAATAATAATTTCTGATAATGGTATAGGTATTGATAAAAATCAATTAAATAATATTTTTAACAGATTTGATCAGGCAAATACTAAAATAACAAATAAATATAAAGGTACAGGTATAGGTCTTGCATATGCAAAACAATTAATAAATTTTATGAAGGGTGAAATTTGGGCGGAGTCTGAAGGAGAAGGAAAAGGAGCAAAATTTTTAATACAATTAAAAAAAGGGAAAGCTCATTTTAATATTAAGGATATTGTAATAAAAAAAGATGATTTTACAAACACAAATGAAAATATTGAAATATTAAAGGCAAAATTTAATGAAGATTACAACAATGATCATCTTCAAATTCTTTTTAATAATCTAAATAATGAAAATGAATATGAGCATCACAAGGGTAAAATATTAATAATTGATGATGACAGAAACATCAGAAAAATTATTATGAATTATCTTATTAAAAATAATTTTCAAAATTTTATTTTAGCATCAAATGGTTATACCGGTATTAATGCAATATATAAATATCACCCGGATATAATAATATGTGATTATAATCTTAATGATATTAAAGGAGATGTTATACACAATGAAATATTAACCAATCCTGAATATAAAAATATACCTTTTGTATTTTTGTCTGCAATTGCTGACCAAAATATAATAAATGAAAGAAGGGAAAGAGGCGCAAGTGCATATATAAAAAAGCCTATTGTTGAAAAAGAATTTATAATAACAATTAATAATTTGTTAGTAAAATATTTTGAATTGAAAAAAATAATTAAATTAGCATCAATAGATGAATTAACAGGCTTACACAATAGAAGATCCATATTAAATAATTTAAAGCATGAGGTTTCATTAAGATATTATAGAAATATATCAATTATATTTTTTGATATAGATGATTTTAAAGAAATAAATGATAAATTTGGGCATCCGATAGGTGATATAGTTATAAAAGAAGTTGGTAAAATAATAAAGGATACAATAAGAAGTTATGATATTGCAGGAAGATATGGAGGTGATGAATTTGTAATTGTATTACCCGATACTAATTTGGAGAATGCTATTATTGTTGCGGAAAAATTAAAAAATAATATTGAAAATAATAGGATGAATTATGAGAACAATATTATAAAAATAACATCGAGCTTCGGGGTTTCTTCTTTATTGGAAAATGAAGAATATATTTGTAATTCATTAAATATAAAAAGTTTAAAATATATCTATGAAATTAATAATCCGAAAAATGAAAACTGGGATTTAATAGAAAAATATAAAGAATATATTGCAAATATTCTAATTAAAATGGCGGATATATCTCTTTATAAGGCTAAACAGAATATTTGCAGGAAATGCGGTTTTATATCTCAAAATAATAAATTTACTGATAATAAATGCCCTGAATGCGGTTCTTTAGATATTATCAAGGGGAAAAATAAAGTAGTTTATTTTGATATTACCATTCAAAGATGAACCCTCCCCAACTTAAACCGCCTCCAAATCCTATCATTAAAATTTTATCGCCTTCTTTTATTTTTCCGTCTCTAACTGCTTCATCAGTCGCTATTGGAATACTGGCGCTTGATGTATTCCCAACCCTGTCGATATTAATAATAAATTTTTTAATATCTAAATTCAGTCTTTTATGGACTGCATCTATTATTCTTTTATTTGCCTGGTGTAAAATTACCCAGTCAATATCTTCTGATTTTAATCCTGCTTTTTCAATTAACCTTTCTGCTGTTTCTGGTATACAATATAAAGTAAACTCATAAACCTTTCTACCGTCCATTTTAAAAAAAAAGTCTTCTTTGTTGTAATTTTCATATTTATTTAAAGGATTTGCTGATCCCCCAACAGGAATATTGATATACTCAGCACCTTCTCCATCTGAGCCGAAAATATGGCTTAAAATGCCTTTTTTATTCTCATCCTTTTGTAAAAACATAGCACCGGCTCCGTCTCCGAATAAAATGCATGATCCCCTGTCTTCCCAGTTTAAAATTTTTGAATATGTATCAGCCCCGATAACAAGACAGTTTTTATATAATCCTGATGCGATAAGGCTATAGGCATTTAAAAAAGCAACGGCAAAGCTTGTACACACGGAATTTATATCATAAGAATAAGTATTTTTTAAACATCCGAGTTTTTTTTGTATTATAGGTCCTACTGCGGGTATAGGATAATCGGGAGTAGATGTGCCTACTAAAATTAACTCTATATCTTCTGGATTAATTCCGGCTGTATTTAAAGCTATCATTGAGGCTTTAACAGCTAAATCACTTGTTGCTTCATCATCCGATGCGATTCTTCTTTCTTTTATTCCGGTTCTCTGTGTTATCCAGTCATCAGAAGTATTTACTATTTTAGCCAAATCATTATTAGTCATTATTTTTTCAGGAAGATAACTTCCAGTTCCTGTTACTTTAACCATAAAAAAAGCTCCGATTTACATTATAATGAAATGATCAATATAAATTAAATATATTGTTTTTGCAATATGTTTTTATTAGAAGTTTGGTGCTGCCTTTGTGATAAATAAAAACAAGCAGTATTAATTATTTCCTCTATTAATCTTTCTTAAATTCATAAAAATTCAATAATTGTTGTTTTAGAGGAAGTATTGTATGAAATTTTATTAAATCATCATTATGTTCAAATTTCCAATAGAATTACCATGCTTCAATCATTATTTAAGGTATTTAAATCTTCATTAGAGATTAATAATTTTTGTCTGATTATTGAATTAATAAATATTTACAAAAGCAATATTTATATAATTTTCTAAAACTTAAAAAGATAAAATTCTAATGATTAATATAATAATAAATAAAAATATAAGTATAATACTACTTGTTGTTGAAAATATTGTAATTAATAATCTTCTTCGTATTTTCATATATACCTACTGAAATCTATAAACTACTCACCTCTGAACCATGCTTTTATTTTATCCTCAATTGGATCATATAGATCTGGATTCAAATTAGGTATATATTTACAAGCTTCATATAATACAGGTACAATATCCCCATGAATTCCTACACAATGATGCACGTAAGGTCCGGTAACAATTTTTTCTTCAAGTCTCACCCAGTTATCTACTTCAATCCATACAAATGTTCCTTGGTTGAATGGACCTTCTATTCCTTTAGCATTACCAAGTAATAAAAAATACTTACCATTATCACCATCAAATCTACAAATTGTCATCAATCCGCCCTTTATCTCAGAATGAACAGAACCAGCACAATGCTCTTCAAATACAAATGGTCTGCCAAGTTTCGCTTTTATACCTTCTTTTGTAAGAGAAATTGGCCATGGCCCACAATGCTGTAACAATTCACCATTATCATTAGTTGGATGCCTTACAGTCCAATCAGCAAAAAATATTGGAGTTTTACCCATACCGGCAGCCTGAGCCATAACAGATGTAATTGCACCATGAATATCTGTTTCACATACAACAGGGATTCCTTCATCTGTAAGTAAAGCATTTCCCATGCATGGCATTATTTTTAAAACATCCTGAAGACTGCTCCAGCATTGTATTGCAGCAGCATTACAGCCTAATTCTTTAGAAAATAATTTCATCGCTGTCTTTAATGCTGCGATTCTTTTTACATCATTATCAGGAACACATATCTCTACATTAGCTTTTAAATATTCTATCGTTTTTTGAATTTCTGGATGATCTTCTTTTTCTAATTTAAAAATTCTATTAGTAAATTCTGACATCGTGATAGGTCTAATTTGTATTCCGAATTTTTCAAGCAGTTCACCTTCATTACACATCATTGTCCAGAAATCTGCAGGTCTTGTTGAAATTTGCAATATTCTGATTTTTTTGAATTCTTTAACTACATTTGATACTGCTATAAAATTTTTAATTCCTCTTTCAAAAGCTTCATCCTCAAGCCTGCAGTTTTGTATATAAGTAAATGGGATGTTAAATCTTCTCAATACTTTACCAGTAGCAAAAAGCCCGCACTGAGAGTCCCTTAGTCTTGATCCATCCGATAGTGGAGATTCGTCTCTTGGCCCCCAGAGAAGTACAGGTACATTTAATTCCTTAGCAACTTTGCATATAATATCCTCAGTTCCAAAATTGCAATGAGGAAAAAAAACAGCATCAATTTTTTTACGTTTAAATTTTTCCACTGTTTTTAGTATATCGTCTTCCTGATGAAGCAAGCCTTCTTCATTAATGTCATCTATATCAACATAATCAACTTTTAATTCTTTTAATTTTGTCATTGTCAGTTTTTTAAATTTATGAGCATCTTCTTTGCTGAAAATAAATCTTCTTGTTGGTGCAAAACCTAATATAATTTTGTAATTCATATTTTCCTCCAAATTTATTTATTTTGCTGCTGAAGTGCAATTTTCTTTTGAATATTGGCTTGTAATTGATCTACAATTACAGCTATTACTATTACTGTTCCTTTTATTACTTTCTGCCAGAATTCAGTTATTCCCATCATGCTCATTCCGTCATTTAAAACACCAATTACAAATGCTCCTACTATTGTTCCAAAAATACTGCCTCTACCGCCGGACATTGATGTGCCGCCAAGCACAGCTGCTGCAATTGCATTAAGTTCATAAGTTTCACCTGTTGCCGGATGAGCTGCTACTAGCTGTGAAGCTATTATCAATCCTGCTAATGCAGAACAAAATCCTGAAAACATATAAACAAACATTCGTGTATTATCAACATTGATACCTGATAATTTTGCAGCATTCTCATTACCGCCAACGGCAAAAATATGACGTCCTAAAGGAGTTTTTTTTGCAATATAGATGGCAATTGCAGCAATTATGATCATCAGCCAAATGGATAAATTTATTCCAAAAAAACTAGCTGATCCTAAAATTGGGAAACCGGTATTTCCATATTCTGATTTTCCGACCAAATTAGAGAATGTTTCACCACCGGATCTGATATTTGCAAATCCTCTTGCTACATAATACATCCCAAGTGTTGCTATAAAAGGAGCAACCTTACATTTTGTAATTACTATACCATTTATTCCACCAACTAAAATACCCATTACAAGTGTTATAAATATTATTATTATAACATTATAATAAATAGTTATACCAAATAAATTCAAAACTAAGCCTTCATGAATCAATCCTCCGGCTATCATTGCAGCTAAACCTACAATTGATCCGACAGAAAGATCAATGCCTCCAGTTATTATAACAAATGTCATGCCAATTGCTAAGAATGAATAAATAGCAACGTGTTTTGACATGATTAAAAAATTACCAATAGATAAAAAATTAGGTGCTCTAAAACTAAAAAAAATTAAAAGTGCTCCTAACATTATAAAAGTTCTTAACTTTAATAATATTATACCCGGGGATAGTTTATTTTTATACATTTCAATTTTTAAATTGTTCTTAAGCATTATTTCATTCCTTAAAATTATTTTATAATTAATGTTTTATTTCATGTCCAACAGCAGATGCTTTGACTAATGATTCTTCTGTAGCGTCTTTTCTTAAAAATTCACCGGTTTTTTTTCCTTTGGACAACACTATTACTCTATCTGATATAGCTAAAATTTCCTTTAATTCTGTTGTAATAATAATAATTCCAAATCCTTTGGAAGCAAGCAGATTAATAATTTTAAAAACATCTGATTTTGCCGCTACATCAATACCTCTTGTGGGTTCATCCATTAGAAGTACCTTGGGGGCAGTCAATAATGCTTTTCCAATTACAATTTTTTGCTGATTTCCACCACTCAATGAACTTATTATTATATCCGGATAGGCAACCTTTACTGACAATTCTTTTATTATCCTGTTTATATTCTCGTATTCTTTTTTTCTAATAATATGGAAGTATTTACTTGCACTTTCTAAGCTTGATAAAGTTAAATTATGAGCTACCGAAAGTGTTTGTACCAGGCCTTCACGCTGTCTATCTTCCGGTATCAAAGCAATACCAGATTTAATTCTTTTTCTTATTGAATACCCCATGATAGATTTTCCGTCAATCCATATATTGCCGGAAGCTTCTTTATGTATTCCCATTAAGCATTCAAATAATTCTGTTCTTCCGGCACCCATTAATCCATATAAACCTAATATCTCACCTTTTTTTAAATTAAATGAAAAATTATCAAGTGTGTATCCCCCTCCTAAACGGGGAAGTGTTAAAGCTTCAACTTTGAGTAATTCTTCTCCTAATTTAACTGTTTTATGATCATAAGCAGCAGATGTTGCACTACCGGTCATTTTAGTTATAATCCATGGAATATCAATTAAATCAATTTTTGATTCTTCGATAAGCTTACCGTCTTTTAATACAGTGATATAATCACCTATCTTTAAAAGCTCTTCAAGTCTATGAGAAATATATATTATTGAAACACCATGAGATTTTAAATCTTCAATTACTTTAAATAAAATATCAACTTCTTCATTGCTCAATGCAGAAGTCGGTTCATCCATAATTAATATATTATTTTCTAATGATAAAGCTTTAGCAATTTCTACAATCTGCTGCTGACCAATCCTCAAGTTGCTGATTAACTCATGTGGGTCGATTTCATGTTCAAGTCTTTTTAGTAATTCTATTGTTTTTATATCTTGAGTTTTATGATCTATGAATACTTTTGCTTTTGTTATTTCATTTGCTATATGTATGTTTTCAGATACATTTAAATTTGGGAATAGATTTAATTCCTGAAATATCATTCCAATTCCATATGCTGATGCATCATGAGTGCTTTTAAAATGAACAGGTCTATTTTCTAATAAAATTTCTCCCTTTGTTGGCTGTTCTACTCCGGCTAATATTTTCATCAAAGTAGATTTACCGGCACCGTTTTCACCAACTAATACATTAACTTTTCCATGATAAACATTAAAATCAACATTATTTAATGCTATTGTTCCCGGAAAAACTTTTGTAATTCCTCTTGCTCTTAATATTATATCATTTGTCATAAATTATTTTACCTATAATAAATTAATTTTTACTGGAATTAAAATTATATTCTTTACTGGAATTATGACTTTTTTTGAGACGCTGTCTGTCTTTGGTGTAAATGTTCCGTAAAACTCAATTTCTTTATTTATGAGTGATTTTAATAATGATTCGTTTTTTAATTCTTCAAAAGAATTAAAACCTAATTCCTTTAAAACTTTCAGCTTTGATTTGTTTTTTAATTCATTTGATAAATCTCCAAACTCTAGCTGATTTTTAAACTGATCAAAAGTAATAAAGTCAATTGCATTTCTTAATGAATCGCCTTTAACCATTGGCCCAATCTGAATTATTAGATCTTCTTTGTTATCAAATGGAGATAAATCAATAGTTATTTTTCCATTTGCACTGCTTGCATCAATATTTAATATTTTTCCCTTTCCTTTGACAATAAAATTCCAAGGATTCCCTTCCGTCTCTTCTCTATGACCGTATTTTTTTACAGCTTCATCTGTATTTTCATTAACATCATTTAAAACAGTATGTATATCAATTGAATTATTTATTATAAAAGGATAAATTTTTTCATCCCAATGCATTTCAACATAATTTTTTAAGTCAGCATCAAAATATACTTTACCTTCTTTTACAGTTTCTTTTTTTTTCTCACCATGATATACTATTTTACAGCCAAAAAAAATTAATAATAAAATTAGTAAAATTATATTATTCTTTCTCAAAGAAAATCTCCTCTTTTTCATTTAAGAAAAATATTTATTAATAATATCTTTCAAACCTTACTCTAATTACTCTATTTAAGTTTAAAAGTAATTTTTTTAATCATTTAACATCTTAATTATATAAGATTTTTTTATATATGAAATAATATTTAACTGATTAAAAAAATTAAAAGTGTTCAATAAAAAAGAATTGATTTATTATTGAACACTTTTTTTTATATCAATCTTTTAATTGAAAAGTTTCAAGTTTTGAAGCATTATCCTTTGTAATTAAAACACATTCTTTTAATTGTTTTTCCGGTAAACCGGTAGAACCTGTTTTAAGATATTTATCAGCTTGTTCGACAGCCATCTCCGCTTCTCTATAAGCAGGCTGTAAAACTGTAGCTTTAATTTCACCTGCAAGTATTGAATCTCTTACATCATTACTGCCGTCAAATCCAACTACAATTACATTGTCTTTTCCTGCATTTTTTAAAGCAGCCATTGCGCCCATTGCCATAGTATCATTACCGCAAATAACACCTTTTATATTTGGATGCGCCTGCAATATTGATTCCATTTTTTCAAATGCTTCTGTTTGGTCCCAATTTGCACTTTGTCTTGAAACCATTTTCATATCAGGAAATTGATCTATTATATCATGATACCCTTTTGATCTTATACCTGCATTTGTATCCGATTCTTTTCCGACTAATTCAACATAATCACCTTTTTCTCCCATCAATCTTACAAATTCCTCAGCGCCAAGCTTTGCTCCCTGATAATTATCAGATACAATCTGGCTGATTGCTATATTTGTTGCATTCATTTCTCTGTCAATTAAAAATGAAGGTATACCTGCATCTTTTGCTTTTTTTACAGCTGCAACAGTTGCATCAGCACCTGCATTATCAAGTATAATTGCAGCGGCATTTCTGGCAATTGCAGTTTCAAAAAGTTCCATTTGCTTCTGCGGATCATCATCGTGAATTAGTAATAATGTTTCATATCCTAACTCTTTTGCTTTTGCTTCAGCTCCTACACCTTCTGATTTAAAAAATGGATTGTTTTGCGGCGGTAAAATAATAACTATAAGATTAGACTTTTTTTTACCGCACGAAAATAAAATTATTACAAGAAATGCAAGTATAAAAAAATACTTAATTATTTTTCTTAGCATAATATTTTCTCCTGTTTTTTTATATTAGACTTCTGATTATAGTAAATTATCACAAGTATACGAAAATGTCAATAAAAAAAACAAATAATAAAGAAAATTATAAAGAAAATAAAATGTAATAATAATTTGCGAAAATATTCGTTTACACTTTCGAAAATTTGTGTTATTTTAATATAGTGAATAGTTGTTTAAAATAAGCTCATAATATATAAGGAGAAATTTTATTAAAATGAAAAAAAAGCAAATAAAAGAAATAATAAAGAAAGCTAAAGAAATAAGAAAAAAAATAATAAAAATGAATTCTAAAGCAGGGCAGGGACATACCGGAGCTGATTTATCAGAAACAGACATTCTAGCTTCATTATATTTTAAAATTTTGAAAATTAATAAAAATAATTTTAATGATCCAGATAGAGATCATTTTATTTTAAGCAAAGGTCATGGTGTTGGCGGTTATTACTGCACTCTTGCTGAAGCGGGATTTATTGAAGAATCACTTTTAGATACATATCTTGAATTTGATTCAAAATTACCGGGACACCCGGTTAAACAGAAAATTCCATATATAGAATTAAATACCGGTGCACTAGGTCATGGGCTTCCTGTTGCAGTAGGACTTGCATTAAGTGCAAAGTTACAAAATAAAAAATTTAAGGTTTTTGTATTAACCGGTGATGGAGAATTACAAGAGGGATCAAACTGGGAAGCGGCAATGGCAGCCTCACATTTTAATCTTGATAATCTAGTTGTTATTATTGACAGAAATAAATTACAGCTTGCAGACAGGACTGAAAAAATTATGCATTTAGAACCTCTTGATAAAAAATGGGAATCTTTTGGATTTGATATCACAGTTACCGACGGGAATGATGTAGAAAAATTTATTAATTCAGTAGAAGCTCTTGATTTTTCAAATAATAAACCCCATGTTATTATAGCCAAAACTATAAAAGGCAAAGGAATTTCTTTTATAGAAGATCAGCCTGCATGGCATCATAAAATACCTGTTGGAGATCAAGTAATCAATGCAATTATGGAGTTAGAATAATGAAAGTAATTAAAAAAATAGATTTAAGAGATGCAATGATGGAAGCTTTAATAGAAGAAATAGAAAATAATAATAAAAATATTTTAGTTGTGGTAAGTGATTCTACAAGCACTTCAAAAATATCATCTTTTCAAGATAAGTTTCCTGATCGTGTTATAAATGTTGGCATTGCTGAACAAAACCTTATTGGTGTCGCAACAGGTTTATCTTTAGGAGGTTTTATTGCAATAACAGCAAACGCTGCTTCCTTCTTGGTTGCAAGATCAAATGAACAAATAAAAAATGATGTGTGTTATTCCAATTCCAACGTTAAACTTGTTGGATTAAATGCGGGTATTTGTTACGGTAGTCTCGGTAGTACACATCATGCAATAGATGATATATCAATTATGAAAGGATTTGGAAATATACAAATATTTGCACCTTCTGATTCGATTGAAACAAAACAAATCATAAATTATGCTACAGGGTATATAGGGCCAGTCTATATTAGAATGGACAATGACTCATTTCCAATACTGCATAATCCAGATTATGAATTTAAACCAGGAGAAGTTGATGTCCTTAAAGAAGGCAGAGATTTATCTATAATTGCAATGGGTTCATTAGTATATAAAGCTTTTGAAGCAGCAGAAGAGTTAAAGAATAAATCAATTGATTCTGAAGTATTAAATATATCTTCTATTCGACCATTAAATCCTGAAAAAATTATTGCTTCAATTAGAAAAACTAAAAAGGTAATTACTGTTGAAGAACATTCACTGCATGGAGGACTTGCAAATATAGTTTCAAATATTATAGCTGAAAAAAAAGTACAGACTGAATTAATTAAATTAGGCATTCCGGAGGGACATTTTTCTATTGCCGGACCAAGAGATGAAGTCAGAAAATATTATAATCTTGATAAAGATGGAATTATTAAATCTGCTTTGAAACTTTTTTAATATTTTTTAAATTAATTATTTTTAATTTTACATAAATTATTGTATTTATTATTAAGGTTTTAAAATTATGGAGAATAAAGATTATATACTTTCTATTGATCAGGGGACAAGCGGTACAAAAGTTGTAGTATTTGATAAGTATGGAAAGAAATTATTAAAAGGATTTTCTGCAATAAAATCTTATTTCCCGCAAACAGGATTTGTTGAACAGGTTCCGGAAGAAATTTATCAGAGTGTTATAACTTCTCTTAAATTATGTATAAAAGATAATATAGAAATAATTAATAATATTGTAACATGCGGAATATCAAACCAGAGAGAAACATTCTTACTCTGGGACAAGAACGGTAATCCGTTATGCAATGCAGTTGTTTGGCAATGTAAAAGATCAGTAAGTATATGTAATAGATTAAAAAATACTAAAATTGAGAAAGAAATAATAAAAAGAACAGGCTTAATTATTGATCCATATTTCTCAGGAACAAAATTATTATGGTTATATGAGAATATATCGGAAATAAAAAATAATATAGAAAAAGGTAATGCTTTTTTTGGAACAATAGATACATGGCTTCTGTATAAACTTACTAAAGGAAAAAAATATTATACAGATTATACAAATGCCTCCAGAACTTTACTTTTTAATATTTTTGAAATGAAATGGGACAAAGATATCTTGAGACTTTTTAATTTGGATTATCTTAATCTTCCGGAAGCAAAATCTTCTTCGGATTACTTTGGAGAAACTGACTTTGACGGTATTTTTCCTAAAAAAATTAAAATTTGTTCCATGATTGGAGATTCGCATGCAGCGGCATTTGGAGAAGGCTGTTTTGAGCCAGGTTATGCTAAAGTAACTCTTGGAACAGGATCTTCAATTTTAATGAATATTGGTAAGAAAAAAATAAAATCAAATCATGGTATTGTTACAACAATCTGCTGGAGTACTAAGGATAGGATAGATTATGCTTTAGAAGGAATTATTGTTTCATGCGGTGCAACAATTAATTGGCTTAAAAAACAAATTAATCTATTTAATGATTATAAAGAAACTGAAAAAATAGCTTTATCTGTTAAAGATAATAACGGAGTTTATTTAATACCTGCATTTAGCGGTCTTGGAGCTCCATATTGGAAAATGGATTTAAAAGCATCTATACATGGTCTTACTTTTGACTGCAATAAGAATCATATAATACGGGCAGCTTTAGAATCAATACCATATCAAATCAAAGATGTAATATCGGCAATGGAAAAAGGCAGCGGTATTTTATTAAATGAATTGAAAGTCGATGGCGGAATAACTTCTAATAATTTTGTTTTACAATTTCTTTCTGATTTACTTTCAGTTAAAATAATAAATATAGGTATAGAAGAAGTATCAGCTCTAGGAGCAGCGTATCTTGCCGGATTTGAATTTGGCTTATATAAATCACTTGACGATTTAAAAAAATTAAGTCAAAATAAAAAAGAAATTAATCCAAATTCTGAAAATTCAAATACTATTATGTATTATGAAAAATGGGTGGAAATAATACAAGGATTATAAATGCTAGGAGAACAGAGAAGATTAAAAATTCTTGAATTAATTCAGGAAGACGGTACAGCAAAAGTAAGTAACTTAAGTAAGTTGTTTAATGTTTCGGAACCCACAATTCGTCAGGATCTAGAAAAATTGGAAATTGATGGTTTTATAATTAGAGAGCATGGTGGAGCAATACTTAAAAATATTTCTCAGCAGGTAAAAACACTTACATTACAACATCAAAGCGAAAATCTTGATAGTAAAATTTTGATAGGTAAAAAAGCTGCAGAATTTATTAATGATGGTGATGCTATAATACTTGATTCGGGTTCAACTACAACTGAAATAGCTAATAATCTATCAGAAAAAAAGGATATTAAAATTATAACAAATGCTTTGAATATAGCTTTAATGCTCGGAACAAGATTTTCATTTGAAGTAATGATGACAGGCGGAGAATTTAAAGCACCTACATTATCATTGACAGGAGAAAAAGCTGCGCTTTTATTTCAGCAAATACATATAAATAAACTTTTTCTAGCAACAGCAGGTATTTCTTTTGAATCTGGTTTAAGTTATCCAAGCTTTAGTGATATTTATGTCAAAAAAGCAATGATTAACTGTGCAGATGAAGTATATTTAGTAGCAGATTCAACTAAAATCGGCAAGAATGCTTTTGCATCAATTGGCAGTTTAGATAAAATAGACGTATTAATAACTGATTCAAGTATTAAACAGGAAGACAAATTTAAATTTGAAAAACTTGGAATCAAAATAATAATTGCGGAATAGTATATTTAAAGATAATAAAATACGGTTTTATTATATCTAATTTATCCCCACCAATCGCTCTGTTTAACTTTGCGGGGTATGTATACTGATTTATTACTCTGTATTCTACGAAAATCGACTCATGAGCCTGTTTTTTCTTCTCGGTTTCTACTTTTTACCTAACAGCTTCTCTGATGAATTGGGAGATGTTCTCAAGGTTTTCATTGGTAATATTCCAAAAGTTTTTCTGCAAGCTGAATCTGTTTACGGATGTATTTTCTCATGATTAGTTGCTTTTATTGAAGGGACTTGTCCAATTATTTAAAAGATTTTTAGTAGTTGTATAGTAAAAATGTAAATTATATCGTCTATTATGTAAATAGGTATAAATAAAAAATATTACAGGAAAATATTTTTATTAAAAATTTATTATTTTTATTATATAAAGTTAATTATATTAATTAAAAAAGGATAGAGAGGCTGATCTCTATCCTTATATAAATAAATATATTATCAAAATTATTTTTTGTCTCTTCCGTTGTTGCTTTCTTTGTCCCATCCGTAATGGTTACCGTTATTTTCTTTTTCTTTTTTCTGTTTTTCTTTTTCTTCTTTTATCTTTTCTCTATATCTCTTTATTTCACATCTTAGATCTTTTATTATGGCTCGTATTTCCTTAATCTTAGCATTTATTATTTTAATTTCAGTCTTTGGATTTTCTAATTTTTCTTTAAGAGCATTTATTTCTACATTTAATGCTTTTACCCTTTCATTTAATGTATTTCTTTCTGCTTTTAATGATTTTAATTTTTCTTTTGCAGCTCCGTTTTCTTTTTCTTCTTTTATCTTCTGGTTTAATGCTTTTATCATATTATTATGTTCTTTTCTTTCAGCTTTTAATAATTTGATCTTTTCAAGTATAGGTAAAATGTCATCTTTGATTCTTTTAATCTTTTCTTTAAGTCTTTTAACTTCTTCTTTGTTTTTATTAGCTTCATCAATATATTTTTTAACCAGATTTTTCATTTGTATTATATCTGTGTCATCGCTAGCTGTGTTTTCTTCTTCTATTCCCTGTTGATCTTCTTCACCCGATACTTCTTCTACCGCTTCTTCCGGATTATTACTTACTTCTTCATCAATTATTATTTCTTCATCCTCCTTATCAGTATTTTCCTCTAAAACAGTTGTATCTTCTTCAATTATTGTTTCTTCAACACCAAAAGTGTCTTCCTCTGCACTTGTTACTGCCGAACTTTCATCATTTGATCTACTTGAACTTTTTGAAGAATCATCTGTTGCAGCTTCCATAGAGCAGGAGAATAAAGTTAAAACAATAACCATTATTAAACTTAATATTTTAATAATGTTCATTTTATCCTCCTTTAATTCTTCAAAATACAGTAATTTTATAGCATAAATAGTGCCAAAATGTTAAAAGCGCCTAAGTTATTATATATAAAGGAATTAAAAAGAATTATGAAATTAAAGAATTTTATATTTTATATGCGTTTTGCATAATAATTAAATAATTTATGCAATATGCATATAAAAAATAAGAAATAATGTCTAAAATCTAAAAAGGATTAAACTGAAAAATTGTAAGATTAAGCTTTAATAATTTTAATGAAAAAAATGTAATATACAAATTATTTTATTAATCACGCCAAAATCTATAAAGATTCCTGCTGTGTATTCGTTTTTTTATTAATCTTGATTTATAAAATTTGAAAGATATTTTTCTGAAATAAACAAAAATTACTATAAAGACCAATCCCGCCAGTAAAAACCAGATAAAAAGCCAGCCAAATTGCCTATATACTGTATTTATTTCTAATAAAGGAACATCTTTAACAATCTTATCTTTTACAAAAAGTTCCAATTTATATATTTCATCTCCGGCCGGATTAAAGACGGCTGAATAACCAGTACAGGTTGCTCTAATCAATGTTTTTCTGTTTTCAATAGCTCTTATTCCGGCCATTCTTAAGTGCATTTTCGGTTCTAATGTCTTACCAAACCAGCTGTCGTTTGTGATGTTTACGATTAAATTAGCTTCTTTTTTATTTATATTCATAGATTTTCTAATAAATGAAGGAATTATTATTTCATAGCATATATTTGGTGCTATTTTTATATCATTTACTTCAAATATTTTATTTTCTTTTCCTTTACTGAACTCTATAAAACCAAGTGAATTTAAAATTTTATTTGATAAAAAAAAGGGAAATCTTTCTACAAATGGAAGTAACTTAATTTTGCTGTATTGATTTATTTTTTCTCCCTTATCAGATATTAGTACGGCAGAATTATAAACAAGATATTCTTTGTTTTTTTTATTAATTTCGGAAAGATGAATGCCGGATAATAAATATACATCATTAAATGTTTTTATATCGTTATATTTTACTGTATTAATGTTTTTTTCAGGAATTATTGTCTCAGGCCAAATTATTAAATCAGGATTATCCTTTAATAAACTTTTTGACATATAATTATATTCGCTTATTATATCATTCTCAATATAATCATCATTAAAATTTTTTAATTTATCAATTCCGGAATAATTTCCTTGAATAATTCCTACCTTTGCAGTTTTTGTATTATTAGAAATTTTTTGTATATATTTATACCGAAAGAAACCATATAAACTTGCACCAATAACAACAAGAATAACTATAATAAAAATTGTTATACTGAAATTCAGTTTCTTTTTAAAAAAATATGATTCTACAAAAATAATTACAGCCGAGTTGCAGCACATGATAAGAAAAGTAATACCCGGCACACCAAAAAGGTCGGCTATTTGCGAAAAATGGAAAAATAAATATTGTGAATAACCAATTTGATCTTGGAATAATTTCGGATAAAAATAATCCAGTACCGTTATTATTAATGGCATACTAATGTAAAATAATTTTGTATTATGTTTTGATATATATTTGGTTATTAAAAATGCAAAAGCATACATTAGGCCATGATAAAAACATATTAAGATATAAATAACGGCAGATAATATTAAGAAGAAAAATTTTATGATAATAGATTTAATCCCAAGCGAGAAAATTGTAGCCAAAGGAAAAGGCAGCCACCATAAATGAAATAAATATGCACTAATGCCGAAGATAAGAGAATAAATAAATCCGAATTTATAATCTTCATATTTTACTAAAAAAAGGTATGGTATAAAGGTAAACCATGTTAGAAAAGAAAAGGAATATCCAACTTGTGAAAATGACCACAGAATACCAAATAAGATATATATAAATATTTTATGTAAAATTTTTACATTTTTTAATTGATTTTTTACTATTCTTTCCATAAATTATTCCAAATCATGAATTATCAAACCGCTTAAAGGTTTGGGATCAAACCAGGTGGACTTAGGGGGCATTAATCTATCTGCATCTGCGACATTCATTAATTCTTTAATGGAAGTCGGATACATGTAAAAAGCCACCATAAATTTTTTAGAATCAACCATTTTCATTAAATAACCGGATCCTCTGGCTCCTGATATAAATTCTATTCTTTCATCAGTCCTGGGATTTATAATGCCTAAAATTTTATCTAAAATAAATTCCTGTAAGATAGAAACATCAAGATTTAAAACAGGGTCATTTATATCTTTTATAACGGATTCTTTAATTTTTAATAAATACCAGCTGTTTTTTAAATACATACCTATTGTTTTAGGTTTATCGGGAGAATACTCTTCACCCTCTTTTAATGATATTTTTTCAATTACAAAATTTTTTTCGATTTTTTTTAAAAATTCATCATAATTAAGATTATTTAAATCTTTAACAACTCTATTATATGATAAAATCCTTAAATTGTCATGAGGATATATTATTGATAAAAAATAGTTAACCTGCGCATTAATATCTTTATTATTCCTCTTTTTTGCAACAGCAACAGCAGCAGCAGACCTGTGATGGCCATCTGCTATATAAAGACAGTCAATGTCTATAAATTCATCTATAATATTTTTTATAAGCCGGCTATTATCAACAATCCATAAAAAATGATTAATTCCATCTTCTGTTTTAAAACCGACTTCAGGATTTTCCTGAGTTATTTTATTTATAATATCATTAAGTGATAATCTAGATTTATATGTTAAAAAAACAAATCCTGTTTGTGCATTTAATGTTTCAATATGCCTGATTCTGTCATTTTCTTTATCGATTCTTGTTTTTTCGTGTTCTTTTACAAGTCCATTTTCATAGTCAAAAACAGACACTGCTGCTATTAGTCCGGTTTGTTCATATGTGCCTATTTTTTGTTTATATACATAAAAACATTCTTTTGGATCCTGTTTAATATAATCATTTTTTATTAAAAAATCATAATTTTCTTTTGCTTTTTTATAAACATGATCTGCATAAGGATTAGTATTCTCATCAAAATCAGATTCAGGCCTTATTATTTTTAAAAATGATAAAGGATTTTTATTTGTTTTATTTTTAACTTCTTCTAAAGTCAACACATCATAAGGCTCTGATGCTATTAACTTGCTAAATTCATTTTTAGGTCTTATTGCTTTAAATGGTTTAATATTTATCAATTTAGTTCTCCAAGATAACAATAATGGAATTAACTCTTATATTTAAATTTGTCAAGAATGATTTATGTATTTTTTTATACTTAAAGCATTATAAATAGTTATTTTAGTCTAATTAGGATTATTAAATAAAATAAATAAAATAATTATTATTCCTGTGTTTCCGGATTGGGTTCTCCGATATAAAAACCTTGGGAATAATCTATTTTTAATTCTTTTACCTTATTAAAAACTTCCTTAGAATGAACAAACTCCGCAATTGTTTTAATATTCAGTTTTTTTGTAAAATCTACGATTGTTTCAACGATAATCTGGGAATTTTTATTATCAACTATGTTTTTTATTAAGGAAGAATCCAATTTAATAAAATCAACATTCATTTTTAAAATATAGTCAAAATTAGAATAACCGCTTCCAAAATCATCTATTGCTATCATACATCCCATGTTTTTAACTTTAACTATAAAATCTTTAACTTGTTCTGATTCCTCAATTCTTTCTGATTCTGTAAGCTCAAATATTAAGCGTTTGCAAATGTTAAATTCTTTTAATAAATAATATATATAATTTAGAGTATCAATATCTATTATATCATCAAGAGATATATTTACCGAAAAATTATATTTAGATTTATTGAAATGTTTAAATGATTTGTATAACATTCTTCTTGTAATATATGGATACATCCTGGTTTTTTTAGCAATATTTAAAAAATAATATGGTGTTATTATTTCATTGTTACTTATTAATCTTACCAGGCATTCATATTTTTCAATTTTATTGTTTTTATTATTAATTATAGGCTGATAATATGGTATAATATCATCGCTGGCAATTCCTTTTTTAATCTTTCTGATAAAACCAAGGTTGTTTTGATATCTTTCTATGATTTTCATTGATTTATTAAATATTACATATTCTTTTTTTTTATCTTTTGCCAACTTTAAAGCCATATCAGCATTAACAAGTAAATCTTTTTCGCCTTCGGCAATCCCGATAGATACCAAAGCCGTTACTTCTATGTCATTAATTATAAAATCTGTAGATAATAAATTATGTATTTTTTTTGCCATTTTTATTAATTGTCTTACATTAGCCATTTTGTTTAATAATAATGCAAATTCATCGGCATGAAGTTTATAAATTTTATAAACTGATTTTTCTTCATTTAATTTTGTTAATCTTGCTGCAAGTTCTTTCAATATTAAATCACCGATCTTGCTCCCATATAAATCATTTATTTCTTTAAAAGCATCGACATTTACTAAAATTAAACAGCATTCATTAAAGGCAGATAAATCTTCAAGCAGTTTTGTTCTGTTTGGCAGACTGGTTAAGGAATCGGTATAAAATTGTTTTATAATTATTTTTTCACTTTTATTGTTTGTGTCTTCGTAGAAAAAAGTAATTAAACTTATAAATAAATAAGCCAGAAAAATATATATAAATTCTGCAGAGTTATAAGCGCTTTTAATAAAATTGAATAATGATAGCAGGAATATTAAAATAAAAACAAATATAAAAATTAAGTTAAAAATTAATCCATAAAATCTGCCTTTAAAATAAAATGCCATTAGCGGAAAAAGTAAAACCCAGATTATTGCAAAGTTACTGAACCCCCCGGCAATCATTATAATAGAAAATAAGAGAATGCAGAAAAGTAAAGAGACAGTGATGGCAATATCGACATTTTTTGTTTCATTTAAAATAATTATATTAGTAATAAATATCCATGTGAAGAAAAACATTATAAAACACATAAATGGATTATAGTCTATAAATATATGTACAAAACCGTAAGAAGTAAAAACCAGAACTGCCAGAATAGAAAAAGAGCTGACAATTATTATTCTTCTTTTTCTTTTAAATTCTTTTTGTGTTATATCGGGTTCTTGTGAAAATATAATATTTAAGATATTCTTAATAAAATTAATCATAAATTAATATTAAATAAAAAACATTTTTAATAAATTTATTAACAGTTATTATATTTATTAATAAATATGTTACGTATTATTTAATATTAATAATTAATTAAATATTAATCAATTATTAAAAGAGAAATGATAAATTTTTATTATTTTTGCAAATTATATGTTTATTTCATTTAAATTTGTACAAATTGATATTTTAATAAGGATTTTTTATTAAATTATTTTAATAAATAAACAAAACAGTTGTGAATTTATATATAATATTTAAATTTACACTATTATATTATTGGTTCAGGCTTGCCTATATAAAAGCCTTGTGAATAATCGATCTTAAGATCTTTTACTTTTTCAAATATGTTTTTAGAATTAACATATTCTGCAATTGTTTTTATTTTCAGTTTTTTTGTAAAATCAACAATTGTCTCTGTTATTATTTGCGAACTTTTATCAACCACAATATTCCTGATTAATGAGGAATCAATCTTTATATAATCAACATTAATTCTTAATATATAATCAAAATTAGAATAACCGCTTCCAAAGTCGTCTATTGCTATCTTACAACCATGATTTTTCATGTTTTTTATAAAATCATTAACCTTTTGATTGTTTTCAATTCTTTTTGTCTCCATTAATTCAAATATTACTTTTTCTGATATGTTATATTCTTTGATTAATGAAGTAATAAAGTCTACTGTGTCGTCATTTAATATATCATCAAGGGAGATATTAATGGAGAAATCATACTTTTTATCTTTAAAATAATTAAAAGATTTTAAAACTACCATTTTAGTTATATGAGAATATATTTTTGATTTTTTAGCCACATCTAAAAAAAGATATGGAGATATGATTTCTCCATTACTTAATAATCTAACCAAACATTCATATTTTATTATTTTACCTGTTTTATTATTCATAATAGGCTGGTAAAAAGGAACAATACCGTCATATGCAATTGACTTTTCTAATTTTCTTATCCATGTTAGATTTTTTTCATATTCTTCTATCATATGCATCGAATCATTAAATATAATATAATCTTTTTTTAATTCTTTTGCTTTTTTAAGCGCCATATCGGCATCCGCCAGGATATCCCTCTCACCGCTTGCTATGCCGATTGAAATACTTATAATTATTTCTATATTTTTAATTGTCAGTCCTGCAGTTAAAATCCTGTGAATTTCTTTTGCAATATCAATTACTTCAATATCATTTTCGATATTCACCAGTAAAAGTGCAAACTCATCTGCATGAAGTTTATAAATCTTGAAGATTCTTTTATCTTGATAGAAATGTTTTAATCTTTTTGATAGCTCAATTAGTGTAAAATCCCCAATCTCACTCCCGTATAAATCATTAATTGCTTTAAAGTCATCTATATTTATTAATATTAATTTATAGTCTTTCATTAATTGTAAATCTTTAATTAATTGTATCCTGTTTGGCAGATCTGTTAAAACATTTGTATAAAATTGCTTTTTTATTGCATCTTCAGTTTTATTTGTTGTGTCTTCATAAAAAAAAGTAATTAATGTAAAGAAAATCAGTATACTAATTAAATTAATAAATATATCTATATTATAATTAATTATTAATAAGCCTATTACTTTTAATATAATTATAGAAATTATAGATAATAAAAATGCAAAAACGTATAAAGATCCTATAAGTCTGCCTTTTAAGAAATATGCAAAAAAAGGAAATGTAAAAATCCATGAGATGCCGATGTTTTTATAACCGTTTACAATTATACCGCTTGCCAAAAAAATAAAATAAACATTTAATACTACTGTTGCAGAAAGTTCAACTTTTTTTAATATTCGAAATAATAATAAATTTATGATTAATATAACAACGCATATAATATCAATATATGCCATTACGTTATTTTTATAAATATGAAATTGTATAAAACTATAGATTAGTAAAAAAAAGAAACCAATTATGGAAAAGATATAAATAAATTTTATTTTTCTGTTTCGTTTATAATCTTCTTTTATATCATCTAATAAATAAAACATACTTTCGTTTTGTTTCATATATAAAAAACCTTATATATAGGTCAAAATTTATTCTTTACCAAGCTCTTTTGATCTTTTTGCGGCTTTTTTTACTGCTTCCATTACAGTAGATCTAAATCCTTTTTTTTCAAGCACAGACAATCCTGCTATAGTTGTTCCTCCCGGTGAAGTTACCTTATGCCTTAAATCTTCGACTCTATTATTTTCATCAATCATTAATGTTGATCCCAAGATTGTTTGTATAACAAGCTTCTCAGCGGTTTTTTTATCCAATCCGCATAATACTCCGCCTTGTGTTAAAGCTTCAATAAATGTAAATACATACGCGGGGCCTGATCCGCTTAATCCTGTAACTATATCCAGATGTTTTTCATCTAATACTTCAATTTCTCCAATAGATTTAAAAATGTTTATCACAATATCTAAATTATTTTTTTTAACATATTTTGATGGAGATATTACACTCATTGATTTACCGATTAAAGCAGGTGTATTTGGCATTATTCTTATAATTGAATTATTATTAATAAAAAAAGCATTAATTTTTTTTATAGTTATACCTGCCATGACAGATACAATTAGCTGATCTTTATTCATAAAATTTGGTATTTTATTCATAATATTATTATCTTTAAATGTTTTAAAAATCTGGGGTTTAACGGACAATATTAATATATTGTATTTAGAAATAGTATCATTTATTTCATTTTGTATTCCAATATTATATTTATTTTTTACTTCTTCTCTTTTTTTTTCGTCTATTTCATAAATATTGATATTACCGGCGGGTAATATGTTATTTTTAATAATACCATTAATTATTGCCTGTGCCATATTTCCTGCACCAATGAATAATATTTTCATAATTTTTATCCTGTGTAATTTTTAATTTTATACATAAAGCATTCTTTTTCATGCTTAACTTCCCAGAGCCCTACACTCATTAAAAATTCTTCAATAATAAAGGGTCCTACAAATTTAAAATTTTGTTTAAAAACTTTTAAGATTTCTTCTTTATTATTTAAAGGCTGTTTATTGATAAAATTATCAAAGCTGCCAAATTTATTAACTAAATCGATAAATCTTCCGGCATTGTACACTGTTGCTTCGATTTTTCTGCGATTTTTAATTATATTTTTATTATTAAGGAGATTGTTGATTTTTGATTCATCATAATTTGCTATTTTGTAGAAATCAAAATCATCAAAAGCTTTTCTAAATGATTCTCTTTTTTTTAAAATAGTTGACCAGCTTAAACCAGCCTGAAATATTTCAAGAATTAATCTTTCAAAATATAATCTGTTGTCTGTTATTCTAAAACCGTATTCATTATCATGATAATCGGATAATTCTTTAGAATTAATAGCCCATTTACATCTTTTCTTTTCCATAAGTAAAAAATATTATATAATATTAATTATAATTTTTCATTATAAATGATTATATTATTAAATTTTATTTATTATATATTTATAAAAATTACAAAAAATAAAAAAAACATTGAATATTTAGATATAATTTATTAAAAATAAATATCTCTATTTAAGGATTTAAAATGATAGATAAAATTACAAGAAATAATTTAACATGGGTTAATATTGTTGAACCAAATGAAGAGGATTTATTATATTTGAAAAAAAAATATAAATTTCATGATCTGGACTTAGAGGATTGCAGGAGTAAATTACAGAGACCTAAATTTGAAGAATATGATTATTATAAATTTATTGTACTGCAATTTCCGACTATTCAAAAAAGTGAAGATAAATTAAGAGTTGAAGAAACCGATATTTTTTGGGGTAAAGATTATATAATTACACTGCATTCTAAAAATTTAACAAATTTAAAAAATATATCAAAAATAAATAATATATTTAAATTTTTAAAGAAAAATACTGAAAGAAAAGAAAAATATTTTTCAAAAGGTTCTGATTACCTTCTTTATAAAATACTGCAAGAAATGGTATTAATAATTTTTAATCTGATTAATAAAATGGGTGAAGACATTGACTATATTGATGATAATGTTGATAAAATAAGACCTTCAAAAGTAATAGAAATGATTTCTGTTTTAAGAAGAAATATTATTTTTTTTCAAACTTCATTAAAGCCTCAAAAGAGTATATTTGCTATATTGGAAAATCAATTAATCGACCAGGAAAAGAAGGATATGGATATTTATTGGGGTGATATAGGTGATTATATAGGAAAACTTCTTGATATGGCGGAGGATTATCAGGAGCTTATTGAAGGTTTATATTCATCAATAGATACATTATTAACATTTAGGACAAATAATATAATGAAAACTCTTACCTTGTTTTCTGTAATAATGCTTCCATTAACATTTATTACAAGTTTTTATGGTATGAATATACCTTTACCGATACAGGATACCTTCGGCAGGTCACTTATTTCAGCAGGAATAATTTCAGGCGTTATGATTATAATAGCAATTGTGATGATTATATATTTTAGGATTAGAAAATTTTAATATAATTGTCACCTTTTTTTAATAATTGTATTAATTATATAATTGCTGTATTCTTCCGCTTCTTTTTTAAAATCTCCAAAGTGCTTTGATGATTCATTAAAATAATCAATAAATTTATCCGTTTTTTTATTTTTAATTATCCTAAAGAGCTTCTTTGAAGATTTTAAATATGCCTTTAATACTTTTTTTGTTTCATTATTCATCATTTCAATATTCGCATATAATACCGGATCTTGATTTAATATCCTGCCTATCATATCAAGCCTTAATTTATAAATAGGACTTGAAAAATCCAGGCTGTTTTTAATATCAATATTTAATTCTTTTAATACATGACTTACCGAGATTGTGCTAAAATGGATTAATCCCTGTATTATTGACATCATTTTATCGTGCTCTTCAGGGGTGCAAATTTTTATTTTTATGTTATTTTTGATTAATAAATTTTCATACCATTTTTGCCATTCATAGCCTCTTCCGGGGCATAAAACAACAGTCTGTTTTTCAAAATTGTTTAATCCAGGACCGAAAACCGGATGAGTTCCTAATACGGAGCAGTTGGAATATTTTAGCATTGTATTTACAGGAAGGATCTTAATTGAAGTTAAATCCATTAGCAGTCCATCTTTTTTTACCAAGGGACCTATTTTTTTTATCATTTCAATGGTTTTATTAATCGGTACTGTAATTATTACAACATCCGATTTTTTTGTACATTCTTCAAATGTAAGTTTTGTTTTTCTTCCGGAGATTAATACTTTTAATCCTTCCTTATTAAAAAAGTTTTTAAACATCTGACCCATCTGTCCGGTACCGCCGATTATTCCTATAACAGGATTATTTATCATTTGAAATTCCTTATAATAGATATTAATTAAAAATATATTTAATTAATATTTGTTTTATTGTCAATGATTATACAATTATAATTATAAATAATAATTGTGAAAGAATAAATTAATGTCCTTTTGATTTACTGTTTAATTTTCCGTTTAAAATTGATCAAATCATTAATTGGTATATGCAGGAAAAGGACAGCCAATTTATGTTGTTATAAAAATATTGGATATACTTTCTAAGTCTATCATTTTATATTTTAATATTAATTGTAATTTTTTATTAATTATTTATTGACAAAGAAAATATATTAATGTATACTATGTTTACTAATTAAGTAAACATTAAAAGGATAAAACATTGATTATCAGTAATAAAAATATATACTGCATTCAAATTATATTTGAGCTTTCTAAAAATTATAATAAAAAACTTACTCATATTAATGATATATCAATAAAGCATAATATTCCCCGCGGATATTTAGTACAATTGCTGAATAAATTAAAAAACCAGAATATAATAAAAAGCTACAGGGGAAATAAAGGAGGCTATAAACTGGCAAATGATCCTGCAAAAATTTCATTATTAAATTTAATTGAAACAATAGAAGGGGGTTTTAATATTTTTTCTAATTATAATAAAAATGATGCAATTAAAAATATTTTTAATAATGTTGAAAGAAAAATTAAAGAATGTATGAATATTTCTTTTAAGGAAATATTGTTAGAACAAGAAAAATTAAATAAAAATCATATGTATTATATTTAAAGGAGATTTATAATGGGAGATTTTAAATTTGAAACATTGACTCTGCATGCAGGGCAAACAATAGATACAGACACTCTGTCAAGAGCTGTCCCTGTATATAGAACCAGTTCTTATATATTTAAAAATACTGAGCATGCTGCAAATCTTTTTGCCTTAAAAGAGCCTGGCAATATTTATACAAGGCTGGGTAATCCGACTCAGGATATTTTAGAAAAAAGAGTTGTAGTTTTAGAAAAAGCACCTGCATCCCTTGCTTTATCATCAGGTACATCGGCAATATTTTATACGGTTATAAATATTTGCAAATCCGGAGATGAGATTGTATCTGCCAACAATCTTTACGGCGGGACATATACAATGTTTAATGACATACTGCCTCAATTTAATATTAAAACAAAATTTGTAGACCCTTTAAATCCAAAAAATTTTGAAAAAGCAATAAATGATAAAACAAGACTTTTGTATATCGAAACAATAGGAAATCCGGTTTTGGATTTTACGGATATAAAAGCGGTAAGTGAGATTGCTCATAAATATAATCTTCCCTTAGTTGTTGACTCTACATTTACGACTCCTTATCTTTTAAATCCAATTGATTATGGTGCTGATGTAGTCATACATTCATTAACTAAATGGATAGGAGGTCACGGAACAGGTATAGGAGGTATTGTTGTTGATTCTGGAAAATTTAACTGGAAAGATGAAAAATTTTCCTTATATAATGAACCGGATCCAAGTTATCATGATATCAGATATGCTCATGATCTTGGCGATCTTAATCCGGTTTGTTTTATTATGAGAATGCGCCTTGTACCATTAAGGAATCTTGGAGCCTGTATATCTCCTGATAATGCGTGGCTATTTTTACAGGGACTGGAAACCCTTCATTTAAGAATGCAGAGACATTGTGAAAATGCATTAAAAGCAGCTGAATATTTAAAATCTCATGAAAAAGTAAATTGGGTAAGATATCCTGGATTAAAAGATGACAAGGCATATCCTGTTGCAAGCAAGTATTTAAAAAACGGATTTGGCGGTATGGTTGTTTTCGGTATTAAAGGAGGTAAGCAGTCGGGTAAGATGTTTATAGAAAATCTTAAGCTTTTTTCTCATCTTGCAAATGTAGGGGATGCTAAAAGCCTTGCTATACATCCGGCAACTACTACGCATTCACAACTCAGTGAAGAGGATCAGCAAAAAGGAGGGTTATCGGCAGATTTAATAAGACTTTCTATAGGTATTGAAAATATTAATGATATTATAGATGATCTTGAACAGGCTCTTTATAAAGCATAAATATTTATTTGGATTAAATAAATATCAGGGAGGCTAAATTTGATAGATATTATTGTTAACGGAAATACAGAGAGTATTGAAATAATGAATATGTCCGATTATTTATTATCAAAAAAAATTGATAAAGAACGTGTTATTGTTGAACTAAACGGTAAAATTATAAAAAAAGAAGATCTTGGAAATGTCATTATTAATAAAAATGATAAAATAGAGGTCATAAGATTTATAGGAGGCGGTTAAAATTATAAACCGGGGAATTAATATATGATAAAGATAGGAATTGCTGGGGTAGGAGGTATTGGCAGTAATGTTGCCTTTAATCTTGTAAGAAGCAATATAAACAATTTAAAAATAGTTGATTTTGATATTATAGAGGAGTCAAATTTAAACAGGCAATTTTATTTTCAGGATCAAATCGGTTTAAATAAAGTGGATGCTTTAGAGGAAAATTTAAAAAGGATAAATAATGATATAAAGATTGAAAAAATTAAATTATTTTTAGATGAAAATAATATTTTTGATGTATTTAAAGACTGCAATATTATTGTAGAAGGTTTTGATAAAATTGAACAAAAAAAAATGCTTATTGAAAAATTTGCCTATACGGGTAAATTTATTATATCTGCCTGCGGTGTAGCCGGTTTAAATATTGATAGGATTGATATTAAAAAATTACAGGATAATATTTTTATAGTAGGTGATTTTACTACCGATATAGAAGATAAAAAATTATTCTCACCGAAAGTTATAATTATTGCTTCTATGATGGCAAATTTAATTTTAAATAAATTAAAAATTAATGATGATATTTTATAGGAGGCAAACCATGAAAATAGCAGATAATATTATAGGATTAATTGGAAATACTCCTCTTGTACGAATAAACAAATTAACGGAAGGTGTTAATGCAAACATAATAGCTAAATTGGAATATTTTAATCCATTATCCAGTGTAAAAGACAGAATAGCTTTATCAATGATTGAAAATGCCGAAAAAGACGGAAAAATAAATAAGAATACGATTATTATAGAGCCGACAAGCGGCAATACAGGTATAGGGCTGGCATATATTTGTGCTGTTAAAGGATACAGGTTGATTTTAACGATGCCGGATACAATGAGTATCGAAAGAAGAAAATTATTAAAAATCCTGGGGGCAGAAATAATTCTCACACACGGACAGGATGGAATGCCCGGTGCAATTAATAAAGCCGGAGAATTATTAAGTCAATATGATAATTCTTTTATGCCCCAGCAGTTTAAAAATCCGGCAAATCCTGAAATCCATAAAAAAACAACGGCTCAGGAAATAATAAGAGATACCGATGGAAAGATCGATATATTTGTGGCAGGGATAGGTACAGGCGGGACAATTACAGGTACGGGTGAAGCATTAAAAGAATATAATCCAAAAATTAAAATAATAGCAGTTGAGCCTTTGGATTCTCCTGTATTATCCGGAGGAAAACCGGGTCCCCATAAGATACAGGGAATAGGAGCCGGATTTATACCGGATGTATTGAATACAAAAATTTTAGATGAAGTTGTCAAAATAGACAATAATGAGGCTTTTAATACGGCTAAATTACTGGCAAAAAAAGAGGGTATATTTACAGGGATATCATCAGGTGCTGCAATGTCTGCTGCAATAAAAATAGCCGATAGAGATGAAAACAGAGATAAAAATATTGTTGTTCTATTGCCTGATACAGGAGAAAGATATTTGTCTATGGATTTTTGGGATTAATCCTTAAGAAATAGATTTTGCTTTTTTATCCAGTATACCAAGAGCACTATAGTATCCGCTTATTATAGCCCCTGTAAATCCGCCGCCGGGCATTGTCCATGCAGAAGCAAAATAAAGATTGTTAATAGGGGATCTGTGACTTATACGATTTAATCCGGCCTGGTCAGGTATCTGAGCAAAGCCATATGGAGTTCCTTCCGGATTTAAAGTATACCTGTATATTGTCATAGGTGTTGCTGTTTCATAAAAATCAATATGTTTTTTTATTCCGGGTATAATTTTGTCTAACCTTTCAATAAATATTTTTGCTATTTTTTCTTTCTTTTTATTGTATTCTTTTTTATTTAAATCTTTCCAATTATCATAATAATCAATCGTATTTAAAACGCCGACACTTTTTCCTTCCGTTGTAAGCCCCGAATCAATCTGGCTGTAATCTACAAAGACAAAATTTCTTTTTTCATAATTATCGTTATTATGATTCCCCAGAAGATCGGATATTTTCCATATATCTTCATGAAAAACAAATGTAGAGTAGTTATCATTCATTAATTCTTTAACAGATTTTTTAAAGAAAAAATAGATAGAAAAAAGAGAACAGGCTGCTTTTAATTCTTTAACATGATTTTTAAATTTATGCAGATTTTTTGTTTGTAATAAAGTGCCGATTGTATTTGGAACAGAAACATTTGCTATTATATTATTGGCATATACAATTTTTTCACTGTTAAAATTATTCCTTTTATAAACAACACCGGTTACTTTATCATTCTCAGTTAAAATTTTTGTAACTGTATGATTTATAAGGATATCTCCTTTGTTTTCTTTTATAATTCTAGCAAGATAATCCGATAAGTTTTGAGCTCCACCCCTGATATAATATGCTCCTCCTGAAAAAAAACTGCCGTGAGCGCAGGAATAAAAAATAAGAGACAGTGTATACGGATCATCATGGTAGTACTTAATTGTTGCCAATAAAATTAATTTTAAATCTTCATTTTTTATTATAGAATCAAGAAAATTACCGACGGTTTTATTTAGATATGTCAATATATTTTTGTATATAAAAGGAATTACCGGCAGCATAAATGCCATATGCCATATTTTCCTGGGAATCCTGCTAACTTCTTTTCTTATTTTTAAAATTACTTTAAAAAATTTTAATATTCCTTTTTTTTCATCAGGAAATTTATCAATTAAAATTTTTGTAGCTTCTTTATAATCATAAGGAATTACAATATCAACTCTTTGATTTAAAAAGCGGTAGAACTCCGGAATTTTTATTAATTCAATATTATCTAAAATATTAAATTCTTTAAAAATTTTTGTTTTAATATCATCTTTATCAAGGCCGTCCAGTTTATGAAAACCTACATCGATTTTATAATTTTTCCTTTTGAATGTTGTTGCACAACCGCCGACAATTTTGTGTTGTTCAATTAATAATACTGTTCTTCCTTCTTTTGCAAGTTTTGCACCTGCTGTTAAACCCCCAAGGCCTGCCCCGATTATTACAGTATCATATTTCATTTTATCTACTTAATAATGGATTATATTTTTTTCATTTAAATAATCTTATATACATTTAAACTGGTATTAAGTCAAGGAAATAATTTTTGAAATTATTAGAATTTTTTTAAAATATGAATTATAAAAACAAGAATTTATTATCAAATAATTATTGCTTTATTATAATTACTTTGTGTAAATTATATATAAATAAGACAATAACTGAATCGGCAGATGAAACATTTTACTTGATAAATGATTACTATTATAGTAAACACAATAAAAATAAATAATGGCGGTAAAAAATGAGAATAGCTGTTGGTTTAAGCGGTGGAGTTGATTCTACAATAGCTGCATATTTGTTAAAAAAAGAAGGGCATGATTTAGTAGGATTAACGATGAAAATTTGGGATAATTCATTTAAAAGCTCTAATAAAAAATCCGCATGTTTTGGACCTGATGAAGAGCATGACATAGAGGAAGTAAAAAAAATATGCGGCAAGCTTGATATTCCGTTTTATGCTATTGATTTATCAAAAGAATATGTTAATTATATAATAGGTTATTTTAAGGATGAATATCTATCCGGCAGGACTCCAAATCCATGCATTAAATGTAATCAGATAATAAAATTTAATTATTTACTGGAAAAAGCAAATGATATTGGTGTAAATTTTGATTATTTTGCGACAGGTCATTATGCTCAGATAGAATACAATAAAAAGACAAATAGATATATTTTAAAAAAAGGTATAGATGAAAAAAAAGATCAATCATATTTTTTAGCTTTATTAAAACAGGAGCAATTATCAAAAATTATATTTCCTCTAGGAAAATTTAAAAAAGAAGATATAAAAAAAATTTCTAAAGAAATCGGACTTAAATTACATGAAAAAAAAGAAAGTCAGGATTTTTACTCCGGTGATTATGATGAATTATTGGATAAACTGCCTGAACAAGGCAATATAATCGATATGAATGGCAATATTTTAGGGAAACATAAGGGTATTTGTTATTATACAATCGGCCAAAGAAAAGGTTTGGGGATATCCTATAAAGAGCCTTTGTATGTAGTAAATATAAATAAAAAAGATAATACTATTATTACAGGAGTCGAAAAAAATTTATATAAAGATAAATTGACAGCGATAAATGTAAATTTTATTGCAATAGATAAGATAACTTCAAGTCTTAAGGCTAAAACAAAAATAAGATATATGCATAAAGAGGCTGACTCTATAATCTATCCAATCGATGAAAACAGTGTCAGAGTAGAGTTTTTAAAGCCGCAAAAAGCAATTGCTCCCGGGCAGTTTGCAGTTTTTTATGATAATGATATAGTAATCGGCGGCGGATTCATAGATTAGGCAGAATGATTTTATTTTTTTGAGGCAAATTTAATTTCTTTTTCAAAGTATTTTTTTAAAACCATTTTATTTTTATTAAAAGAATAATATTTATTAATATTATTTATTATTCCTTTTTTTTGTTTTTCACTAATATTAAACATAAAATCCATAAATTCGATCGCTTTTTCTAAATAATTAACATCAAGTAAAAGCACAAATGTTTCTAATAAAAACTCAATAGGATTACCGAATTTATTGCAATATTTATTGAAAAGTTTTTTAGCACTATTTATATTATTTAATGCTATAAAATCAGCGCATAAAAGATAATAAAATTCTTCACTCTTAAATTTTATAATGCATTCTTCACATATTGTTTCAGTTGTTCTGTATTTATCAAGATAAAATGCTATTAATCCTTTTTGATAAGATAAAATTTTTTCGGTTTCATATGAGTTGATGTCAGGGTCTTCTAAAAATAACTCCCAGCCGATATTATTGAATCGAGTAGCTTCTTCGTATTCTCCAAGTCTTGTTAAGCAGTCAATTTTGTTTATTAATGATTCTATATCACCGCTGACCTCAAACAGTTTACCGAAGAAAAAAGAGGCTAAATTAACTTTATTTGATTCTTTAAGTTTATGTGATAATGCTAAAAATTTTTCTTTTGAGTCAAGAGAATTAAAATACTTGCTTGATATACCGCAATCAACTGCCATTTTAGTCAGATTATACCTTTTTTCATAATAATCATAAGTTTTATCTATCTCAGTATAATCCATTTTAGTGTGATCTCCTATATAATAATATTATAATATAAAAGAATAAATATTCAAATTTTATTAAAAAAATTATTCTTAAAATAATAAAATTTAAACATCCCTTATGAAATTTTACGGTAAAAGTTCTTTAAAAATGAAATTTTTTATTGTAAATTATTTTTTATTTTAAAAAATTATTAATATAATATTTATAGATAATTAACAAACTAATGAGGCTATTTGAAAATGAAAAGTAAAACAGTATTATTTATTATTATGTTTGAGTTGTTAATTTTAACAATTAATATAAGCAGTGAACAAAAACTTAAAGATTGGGCAAAATCCATTAATTTAAAAGGAGTGCCAAATTTACATAAAGTAACGAATAATCTTTACCGTAGTGCACAGCCGAATTTGCAGGGTTTTATAGAATTAAAAAAGCTTGGGATAAAAACAATAATTAATTTAACTTATTTAAATTCGGATCAAAAAGATTTAGAAAATATGGGATTTAATTATTTCCATATTTCTATGCGTCCTGACTATTTGGAAGAAAAAGATGTTATAAAAATTTTAAAAATTGTTTCTGAATTAAAAAAAGGTCCTTTTTTAATTCATTGTCATTATGGAGCAGATAGGACGGGAACAATCTGTGCTGTTTATAGAATTGTTTTTTGCGGCTGGACAAAAGATGAAGCTATTGATGAAATGGTTAATGGAGGTTTTGGTTTTCATTCGCAGTATAATAATTTGATAACATTTATAAAAGAATTGGATATAGAAAAAATTAAGACTCTGATTGGATTATGATAAATATACTTACGAAACAGTATCTGTGATTATAAACTTAAAGGGCTATTTATTTATTGATTATATTTTTCTAAATTTTTTTTAGAATAAAATTTATCACCGAATCTGTAATTTATGCTTATATTTGCCAGTGACGGGAAATTTACCCATCTGCCTTGAGGAATAGCATCAAGAGGAATCGGGAAAGTATATCCGGCTTCAACAGCAAATGACCATCTAAATTGTTTCCTGGGGAATCTTACTTCAAAGCCGACCATTATAGGGCAGAATAAAAAGTATGCCATATTTTCAATATCTATTAGATCAATATCAATTCTGGGATAAATTGTATAATAAATACATAATCCTCTATGTTTGCCGAATCTCAATGCTACGGTAAAATCCGTTGCAAGATAAAATCCGTTCCTGCGCAATGTCAGATAATTTTGTCCGACAACATTGGGCCAAAACCCTTGTGAAAAATCACTATCCTGATATCTGTAACCAAATCTTATTCTCATTCCCATAAAAAATAATTTATTTGGTGTTTCAAACAGTTTAAAATGAAGCAAAACAGCTGCAATATATACATGAGGTAAAGGACTTATTCCCCCTTCAACTGCAATATTAAAAGCCTTGCTTACAGCATATCTATATCCAAAATATATTGTAGAAAATCCTGTCCATTCATCATTAGTCCTTAAATAAAATGAATGCTCTCCGACTCTCATCATTCCGCCTTTTTGGCAGAAAGCAGGATTTTCCCGTTCATGTTTAATCTTAGCTTCCTCGTAACTAAGATTATCATCATTGTCTTTATTGTCATTCTCATCAGAAAAAGTAAGGTAATTTATAGCAAGCAAGGATAAAACATATATAATAAAGAACTTTTTCATAATAAAACCTCATCTTGAAGAATTAGATATATTTTTACAGGCAACGCCTGTTATTTATATAATTATATTAAGCAGGTAAAGAAATAAAAAATTTGCTTCCCTTCTTTTCTTCCGACTCAATCCAAATTTTACCGCTATTCCGGGTTAATATCCTATTAATGATTGCAAGACCGAGTCCTAATCCTTCTGTATCATCTATACCTAATTTTTTAAATACTTCAAAAATATCTTTATAATATTTTTCATTAATACCTATACCATTATCTTCAACACAATAAATTGAGCATTCCCCTGATATTTTACCGGAGACAGTTATTAATCCTTTTTGGTTTTTATTCATAAATTTTATAGCATTATCTATTAAATTGCAGAAAACCTGGTTAATTTGCACTTTATCTCCGATACAATCAGGAAGTTCTTTTAAAATAATGTCAATGTTGTTATTTTCAAGTTTATATTTAAAGTTTGCAATAACATCAGTCATCAGTTTATTCATATTGATTCTTTTAATATTAATAGCCTCTCTGCCTACCTGTGCTATCTCAGTTAAGCCTTTTATTAATGAATCAATTTTATATATGCTTAGATGAATATATCTTCTAAATTCTTTTATTTCTGTATCTAAGATTTCCCGTATAGATATATTTTGATCCCCGGATAGATCTGTACCCTCAAGGATTTTTATTATTTTTTCTATAGAATACTCTATTGCTTTTGTGAATCCCTGAATATTTGTCATTGGAGTCCTTAGATCATGAGTTACAATATAAATTATTTGTTCTAAATCCTTGTTTTTTTCAGAGATTTCAAATAATAAATTTTCCCTTTCCCTGTCAAATTCTTTCTTTTTTGTTATATCTCTTATTATGCTTACTACCATTTTAATTTTATTTTCTTGAATAATAGGCATCCATGAATGATTGATCCATTTTAAATTGCCGTATTTATCAATTATCCTATATTCAAAATTTGATCCGGATTCTCCTGTTAGTGCTTTTTTTAGATTATTTTTTACTTTTTTACTGTCTTTATTATGGGCAATGCTTGTTTTTGTATTTACCAACTCATGAGGATCATATCCCAATATTTTTTTGCTGGAAGGATTTAAATAGTATATTTCTCCATCAGGTTTTGTAAGCATAACAAGATCATCAGTATTTTCAACTATGATTCTGTATTTTTCTTCACTTTGTTTTAATTCCCTGAATAATGAATCATAAGGATGCTTTATGCCTGTTTCAATTATTGCCATATAAATCAGGAAAAAAGAAATAAATTTAAAAATATGGCCTGTAAAATTAGTAATATCATAAACAGAAAAATAAAAAGTAAAGGATATTTCAGAGATAACGGTTAATAATATTGAACCTAAAATTAATATAAGTACTTTTTTATCAAATTCCTTATATTTTAATATATGAAAGATAATTGAAAATAATAATAAAAAACAGATTATATATTCGCTGTTTTTTTTAAACGGGGTTAGTCCCTTGCCTTCAATAAAACAATCCGGAAATAATCTTTTAAAAACTAATATAAAAGACAATATGGTAATTGATAGATAAAATATAAAAATAATCCCGAAAAAAAATTTACTGTTTGTTTTATTGGAAAGAAAAATCGGTACAATAAGCAGAGAAAAACTTTCAATAAATCTGGATATAATCCATAATTGGGTAGGAAGATTTGCATCAAATCCTGTAAAAATATTCATACCTTTATATGAAAGAGTATGTATAAAGTCAAAGGCAGCTACAAAGAAATAAGCAATACCCAAAAAAATAAAATAATTATCCGGCAGGTACTTTCTGGAATTTAAAATTAATAAAAACATTATGCATGCAATAATTATGCTTATAAACTCGATTATGGTATGAGCCAGTAAAAAGCTGTATTTTTTTTGAATGATGAATAATAATGTTACAGATATTAAGATTATTAGAAAATAAAATATATATTTAATTAAAACTTTTATTTTTTCAAGCATAGTATATTCTATTATAAACAGTTTAGTTTTAATTATAAATAAATTAATTAAAATTTACCAAATAAAACATATAATAATGTAAAAATATTGATTAATCCATTTAATTAATTAATATTACTATAGTGTCTAAAGTTACTGTAATATTATTATTTATATGTTTATTTTCATGTGATTATACTTCATTTAAAAAAATATATAATGAAGCATATCTTAATCAATTATTAAAAATATCAAAAGGGACAATACTTAAAGAACTACATGATAAAGAATATAATACATTTCAAGATATAAAATATGCAAATAACAATTTTGGTGTTTTTCTAAGGATAACCAAAAACGGAAAAGAAAGAGGCTGTTTTGGGTTTTTAAAAAATGTTAAATCTATAGAGGAGGCGGTAAAAAAAGCATCTATAAATGCTTCTTTTTTTGATAAAAGATACCCTGTGTTAAATCAAGACGAACTGGATAAAATATCACTGGAAGTAACAATAATAGGAAGGATTGAAAAAATAAAAAATTATGATGATTTTAAAATAGGAATCCATTCACTTTTTATTGATAATAAAATTAATAAGGGATTTTTACAGGCTCAAATTGCATTGGAAGAAAAATACAGTAAAGAAGAATTTTTAAAGGCGTTATGTAAAAAAGCCGGAATGCAGCCGGAAGAGTATAAGAAAAACAATATAAAATTATACAGGGCAGTAACGGTTTCCTTGAAGAAGAAATTTAATAATATTGAAATGTAAAAAAATAGCTTGTAATATCATTCTCCTGTTTTATCCTGCTGAATTTTTCGGAGTCTGTATGACAGAAAATATGACTTTTTTTAATATTGGATTTATTACATAAGTCAAATAATAATATTAATCCGGTATTGTTGTCAGAATAAATAGAATTAATTTTTTCCATATTTAAATTTAAAATAATATTACTGCTCTTCTTGTCTCTTTCGTCTGTAACCGGTCTGTCTGCCCAATGAGAAAAATCAATAGATATTAAAACAAATGTATTCTTGTTTTTTTTTACTATTTTATAAATTTCTTCTGATAATTGTAATGTCTTTCCGATTTGCTTGTTAAACTCGTCCAGCACGATAGGTACAATTTTTGCCCCGGGATAATATTTTTTTATAAATGGAAGCAGTGTGCTTATGCCGTGCTCTTTATGAAATGCATATCTGTCTTCATCTATTTTTAATTTTTTTTTGATTCTTTTTATGTGTTTTTTATTTACTTTTATAAATTTATTATCAATCTGCCAGTCCAGACTTGATAAACAAATATTATTACAGCCCAGATTGAAATGTTTCGGGCTTACAATAATGAAACAGTTAATATTATCTCTTAAATGATGAAGATTATTAAACCATTTGTCTATTATATCTCCGACAAGCAAATGATGGCTTACAGTACCGGAAAAGGGTATTTTATCTCTTAATTCATTTATTATAATATCTTCATGTATTAAGAATTTATGAGAAGTACAGGTTTTCATGCTGTTGCTTTTATGATATTTATGAGGATAATCATTTATCTTTGTTTTACATGCAACCAGTATAAGTAATATTAATAAATAATAATATCTTTTATCCATCCCGGGACCTTCATGTCTACTTCATTTAAAAAAGTTTTATTATCACTGTATACTTTTTCTTTCCATTGATCGTCATTTAATCTGTCATTCATAGGATGAATAAACTCATAGTAGCTGTAAACATACCCTTCTGCAATTCTCATTCCCCCGTTGCCGTCATTTAATGCAACATAAATACGATACGGGATGCCCGTACCTACTTCCAGTACCATCTGCTCTACTCCGTCCGTATGAACATCAGCGATAATAGCCATCTGGTAATCTTTCCTTTCGAGCATAGGTGTTCCTGAAGGTGAGGTTTCCGGGAGAATTATCTTAGCCAGTATATATGGTATACTATAGATGAATTCATTTTGTTCATCAGTAATAGGACTGTCATGTGCTTCCATTTCTGCAATATTAACAAGTTTATCTATAATATCTTTGTATTCAATAAATTTATTTTTATAAGCCTCAGTCATGAATCCGTTTTCAACAAGCATATAAACGGAATCCTCAAGTATTGATTGTATCCAGTATAAAACACCCAGGTTCGGCTCTACATAACCGACTGGTCTTTTAATTTTATCAACAACCCAGGTCATTTCCGGACCTTTACCGGCTAGTTCTCCATAACTCTGTTTTACATATAAGATTGTATCATGCCTGAGTTCAGACCATGCAGCATGAGAAGTAAGAAGTGCTTTTTTATCCCAATTTTCACTCTGTGTAAAATAAAACGGCATTGTATTGTCAAAAATTGCAGCTTCTTTAATTATTTTTAAATAACTGTTGTAAAAGGTTATTCTCCATGTGTTTGTATCAAATTTATTAATCTCATTCTGTAAAAAACTGTAATTTTCTTTATAGTTTTTAAAAATAGTTTTGTCATCGGCAAGCAGTTTATCGGCTAATTTATTGCCGAATACCCCCATTATATCCAGCCCTTTAACCATGTTTCTTGGATGAGCAATATCTCCAACTCTTGTACTGGAAAGCATATGATGAATAAAGCTGTCAAAAGTAAATCTTTGCCCAAAAAGCCTGAATCCCTGAGGAGGCGCCTCGCTGGGATCTTCTACATCTTTCATTTTTATTTTTAAATTTGTCCCTGAAAATATTTTTGCTTTTTTTAATTCCTTATCAGCCTTGTCTATGAATTTCAAGATGTTTTTTTCATTCCCAAGCCATTTCCCGAAATTGTTAAAATCAACATCATCAGATATAGCAAAATACTGATCCATATTATAATCATCCGACTCCCCCACAATATAGGTTATAGGATTAAAAATTGCACGCCATAGATCATAGAGACCGGGATTATCTTTTGCTATCTTTAAAAGAAGTAATGCACTGGGTGTTAATTTAAGGCTGTATTTAATATTGTCTTTCCTTTGATCACAATAAAAATGAAGCCTGCCGAACCACATCATAGCTTTAAAATATTTTTGCAGATTTTTATTTTTAGTATAATGACCTCTTGGTTTAAATTGAGAATAGTCTTCTTTATATTTAAAAATTGGAGCTTCCTTCTCAAATCCTTCCGCCTTTTCTATCAACATCAGCTCTTTTTTTACATCTTCCGGATATTCTGATTCATCGGTTAGCTTTAATCCTAGAACATGACCTGCGACTAAAAAATATTTTTTCATCATTACAATTGTATCTTTTAATACTTTTTCATCGGCAGTAGTATTTTTTTCATACTCAGATAATTTATTGTAATATTCTGCTGTCAATATTTTTACCAATGGGTACATGATCCTTGCTTCTGTATTTTCAAGCATTTTATCAAATAATAGATGAAGATTGTGAATTAAAAAATCTGTTGTGATAAATGTTGTAGCCATTCTATCACTATGAAGCATATTATATAGAGCAATCATATCATCAGGACATTCAAAATCAAGATTGTATTCATATTCCTTATAATCGATTTTTGCTAATGCAAATTTATCTTTTATTAATATACTTTTAACTTTTTCCGGAATACCGACAGTTCCGTTAAAGTCATAAAATTTATCAAATTTGACATCTTTTTTATAAAAATAAGATATTCTTAAGAGTTTTTCATTTATTGAGTCCTGGTTAATCCTGTTAGTCCTCCATCCTTGACTCGAGACAATATTAATAGGATTTTCAGATGCATATTCATTATAGCTTACATCTCTAACGATATAGGACCCGAATACAAAACCTGTTTTGTTTTGATATTTTATTTTATACCAGTAATTATATTCATCATTAAATTTATATAAGTCTCCGAATTCCTCATCCTGAGTACCTGGTTTTTTAAATTCTTCCAGTATTTCAATTATTTCGCCCTTTGGGACTGCTGATAATTCACTGCCTTCTATATTATTATATAATTTTACTCCTGCGGTTCCTATTACACCTATTGTCTTGTCAAGCCAATTTTGCGAGTCAAGACTGTTAAACTTTAATGAATCATTTAAATAGGATTTATTGATGGAATATTTCGGCTCATTAACTTTTTTTTCTTTAAATGCAGGAGAATCTTTAAAATTATCGATAATCATCCTGAGCCTGTCCTCAGGAAGAGGAGACAAGAGCGGATCGCCTTCAAAATTGTCATCTTCACTGTAGTCAACTTTTTTTTCTTTATCTACAGTATTACTGCTGCTAAATTGAGTGTTTAATTGTTTGTTTTTTTTTGCACATGAAAAAATAATTAAAATAAATAATATAAAGCATAAAACTCTTTTCATTTTATTATCCTTCTTTACATTAATACATTATAATATTACAATATTTTAAAATATAATTTTTGTCAACTCGTACTAAAATGATGAAAAAAATATTCATTTTTTTTATTTTTATATTTATATCGATTTTATTCATACTTTTTAATGAATTATACTTGTTTTCTTTATATGATTCTTCAATAAAGGAAGTTATAATACCTGAAATAAAGATTAAGAATGGAGGTGTTGCCGGTGTTTTAGATCCTTCAATGCCTAAGTATATTAATGATGATGAAAGTATTACAGGCAGTGATATAAAGCTTAAAAGTTATATTAAGTTAAAACAAAGAGTTAACAGATATATGAAGGTCTCCGGATTTGTTGATAAAAAAAAATCAGCTTTTATAAAAAAAATTTACCGGTCTGTAATTTTTGAGATTAGGAATATCAATACTAGTAAATCTAACTTTTTTATGATTCCGCTGGATGATAAAAACAGGTTTACAGGGTATATATATTTTTTAAATAAAGGAGCTTATGCTGTTTATGCTTATATTTTTTATGACTATTATTCTTACAAGGGTAATGATGAAAGGTTAAAATCAAATAACAGCACAATGGCTAGTGTTGTTTTTTATGCAGAATCAGGAGAATCCATACCTGAAAAGCATGTTCACCTGATTCCCACGAAAAACATAGACTGCGGGAATAAATTATTAAGAGACTATACCTGCAGGATTACAAGGGGGTGTGATACAAATTTAGAAAAGGTTAAAAAAATTTATGAGTTTATTGTTTTTGGAGAAGGATCAATTTATAAAAAAATTAAATTTAAAAAATATGATAAAAATATAAAAGAATATTCAAAAGACTATCATAATATATATACTGCATCGCAGATATTGACAAGACGTAACGGCATATGCAATGATTTTGCAGAAGTTTTTGCCGCAATGGTCAGAAGCCGGGGTATTAAAGTAAAAAAAATTTGGGGATTTACCGATGAAACAAGAACTATCGGGCATATGTGGAACCTTGTCGATTTAACCGGGGATGAGACAGTATGGCTGAAAATTGACCCGAGCTGGGGGAATATAAATAAATCCAATCATAAAAAATGGGCTGAAATTTATCCCGAGTTTGATGAGTATTTTTTTGAGAATACTTTCAGTCCGTATAATCATAAATCATTTAATTATGAATTAAAAATAGAGTATTAAAATACAGATAAATTTGATTATTTTGCTATATAATTAATAAAAAAAATTTATTATAATATAAATAATACAATATTAAGCAGGGAATTAATGAATGATCCTAATATAAAAAAATATAACAGTAAATTTAAACTTAGCAAAATAGAATTAACCGGGAAAAAAATTAATGGCGAGTTTAAATATACAATTACTGATTGTGATAAATCATTCTGTGATGTGTGCGACGGATATTCCTGTGATTTAGATTATTTTGCTGCCAATAATCCTGATAAAGCCAAAATATTCCTGCATGAGGTATATGATTATATGATTAAAAAAAAGCCTCATTATAAGGGTATTTACAGCAAAAAAATAGATGTGATAAAATATGCTCTCGAGATGTGCTCAGGGCATGATAATCATTATGATTTTATTTTTAGAGGAAATAAATTAATATCCGTAAAATATGATAGAGGAAAATGAAAAAAAATAAAGATTGTAGATGAAGAAGCTGTGCAGATTTCTGGCTCATTCTCTAGATGTGCAGAATTGTTAGATTAAAATTATTTCTTTTTAATAGGTATTAATTTACTTAAATCCTTTCACATTTTTGACTGACAAGATTTATTATCATATATGCTTCTTCCGAAGCCTCAAAGGGGTATACTATATGAAAACTGTCATTATAACCGCTACCTTCCATTAAAAAAAGACTGTATTTTTCAGTATTATATTGCGGAATATTGATTATTTGACTTTCCAGCTTTTGTTTTTCAGTTTTGTATTCTTCAATCCTTTTGTTTTCGGCAGGTGTTCCTTCAATAAAATATTCATCACCCTTTGCGCTCAGCATTTCGTCATACAGGTGACGGATTTTGTATTTATCCATTAATCCGGATATTTTTTTATAAATTGCATCATTATTTGTATATGCATCTTTTAATTGTTTACTGCTCCATTTATCTTCATATCTATAAATTACCTGTGTTTTTGTTTTTGTACCGTATTTTTTTATCCTTTCAGCTCTTTCTTCTTCAGTTTCAAAGGACATAGGCTGGCTGATTTGATTTTCAAATAATGACCAGACTGTCCCGTTTCTTTCAAAAATAAGCATATCTTTATCTGTAATAATTTTCCAGTTTTTTGGAATTTTTGATTTTATTTCTTTTATAATTTTATCATTATCCATAATTGTATCCTTTGCTGAAAATGTTATTAAAATTAAAAAAATAAATATAAAATATTTACTGTAATTTTTCATAAATTGACTCCTTTATTTATGTTTTTTTATAAAATCTGCATACCATAAACCGCTATTTTTAATTATTCTTTCCTGGGTGTTATGGTTTACATAAACAATACCAAACCTTTTTGTGTATCCTTCTGACCATTCAAAATTATCCAAAAGCGTCCATACAAAGTATCCTTTAATATTGGCTCCTTCCTTTAATGCTTTATACATACCTGCAATATATTTTTCTAAATAGTCTTTTCTTTTATAATCTTTAATCTTTCCGTTTATTACTTCATCCTTAAAAGATGCTCCGTTTTCCGTTATTATGGTTTTTATATTACCGTATTCATTCTTAATCCGTATCAAAAGCTCATAAAGGCTGTCCGGATAAACCTCCCATCCCATACATGTATATTGAATACCATTTTTTTCATATTCTTCATTGGGAAATTCGAATCCTTTTATTTTAAAATGTAAAAACGGCATCATAAATGAATACACTGCTTTTTCACGGGTATAATTGTTTATGCCTAAAAAATCTATCTTTGTACTGATTATTTCCATATCACCGCTATTTATCTTTGGTTTGAAAAACCATATTTTTTTAAGTATTTCTTTCGGGTATTTTCCTTTAAAAATTGGATCAAGATACATTTTATTCATGAAGCTGTCCGCAATAAGGCTTGCTTTTATATCTTTTTTTGATTGAGTTAAAGGGTGTATTGGGTAAAGATTTATGGTTATCCCTACATTAAGTTTGTTATTATAATTTTTCATGGCTTTACAAGCCATACCGTGAGCTAATAAAAGGTGGTGAATGCAATTAATCCCGGTTTTTATATTTTTTACACCGGGTGCATGCTTCCCGAATAAATGCCCCATTATTGCATAAGCACTGGGTTCATTTAATGTTATCCAGTTTTTTACCCTGTCTCCAAATTCTTTAACTGCAACCTCTGCATAATCGGCAAAGTATTTAGCGCAATCCCTGCTTTTAAAACCCCCAATATCATCCTGTAATTTTTGGGGCAGGTCCCAATGAAACAGAGTTATATATGGGGTTATTTTTGCCTTTAATAATTCATCTATTAGCTTATTATAAAAATCTATACCCTTTTGATTGAGTTTTCCTCTGCCTTCGGGCAGTATCCTGGGCCAGGAGAGAGAAAACCGGTATGCATCAAGACCGATTTTTTTCATAATCTTGACATCATCTTTATATAAATGATAATGATTACAAGCCGTGTCACCTGTATCATTATTTTTAATTTTACCTTTTTTGTGTGTAAATTTATCCCAAATGGATTCACCTTTACCGTCTTCATTCCATGCACCTTCTATCTGGTATGATGCCGTTGCTGCTCCAAAAATAAAATCTTTTGGAAATTTTATTGTATTATCCATTTTATTTCTCCGGTTTAATTATCAATTACCTGTATTTGTTTATTCCATAAAAACCAGTATAAGCCAAAATCATTTAGCATTTCTTTAAATTCATCAAAATCTAAAGGTTTTACAAGATAACTATTAATATTGTGTTCATAAGCTTTATTAATATCATCTTCTGCATCAGATGTAGTGAGAATAATTACCGGTATTTTATGTAAAATTTTATCTTTTTTTATTAATTTTAATACTTCTAAGCCGTCGACCTTTGGCAATCTTAAATCAAGCAGTATTAATCCGGGCAATGGGTATTCTTTTTTGTTTTTAAAATTTCCGTTATTTTTTAAATAATCAAGAGCTTCTGCTCCATCCGATAAATGTATTACTCTATTTGGTATTTTATGTTTTTTAAGAGTATTTAAAACAAGTTTTGCGTGCCCCAGGTCATCTTCGACTAATAATAACAAGTGTTCATTATTCATAGTTATCTCCTTTTTATTGATTTAAAGTAAAATAAAAAACAGTCCCTTTATTTTTCCCTTTTGATTCCAGCCAGATTTCACCAGTATGAAGTTTGATTATTCTCTTAACAATTGCCAGTCCGATACCTGACCCGTCCGTTTTATTATCCAGTTTATCAAAAATATTAAATATTTTATCTTTATATTTTGGGTCTATACCTATACCATTATCTTTTACATAATATATATATTTTTTATTTTTTTTTGTATAACCGATATCTATTTTAGGATTATCAGTATCTTTACTGAATTTTATTGCATTTTCTATTAAATTTTGATAAACCTCTTCCATTTTTAATGAATCAACCATTACTTCAGGAAATCCGTTCATGATATTAATTTTTATGTTTTTTTCCTGTTGTTGTATTTTTAACATATCAAGGCTTTTGTTGATAATATCCTTCATGTTTATTTTTTTAAATTCATCAATCTTATAACCAAGTTTTGCCAGTTTTAATAAATCCTTAAGTAGTAACTCAACCTTATCTGATGCTATTGTAATGTATTTTAAACTTTCATCGATTTCATCATACTTTTTTTCTTCAATACTGTTTTTTAACATTCCAATAAAGCCCTTTATGGTTACAATCGGACTTTTTAAATCATGTGATACCGTATAAGTAAATTTTTCAAGTTCTGCATTTTTATCTTCCAATTGTTTTATTATCTTTTGCCGTTCAAGTTCAGCTTTCTTTTTTTCAGTGATATCTGTAAAAATTGTAGCAAATTGATTTTTTTCCGGTGAAAAAATTATTATTTCAAAATATTTATCATACAAGTTAAAATAATATTCATTTTTTATTGATTTTCCAGTTGATAAAATATTTTTAAAATTTTTTTCCCATATAATATTAAAATCAGGAAAAATATCAAAAATTGTTTTTCCGATTACATCTTTTCTTTTTAAACCGGTCATATTTTCAAAAGCAGGGTTTACATCTATAAATCTAAAATTGTACGGTTCATTATTTTTATCTAACATTATTTCATGCAAAGCAAAAGCATCAAACATATTATCAAAAAGAGAGTGCCATTTTTTTTCTGATTCCGACAGTTTTTCTAAATAATTTTTTCTGTCAGTTATATCATTGAAAGTTGTATAGACCTGATATGGTTTTTTATCTCCGTTTTTAAATATGGGTACCGCATTAATATTTATCCAGATATAATGTTTTTTTGTTTCATTATATATACCCATTATTACATTTTTTACTATTTTACCGGTTTTTAATGCAACCATTGACGGATGATCCTTGCCTTTAAACTCAGTCCCATCCTCATGGATTGCTCTCCAGTGCGGATCTGAAGAGGTTTTTCCTTTTATTTTATTGTATGATATGCCCAGGAGTCTGCATGCAGCCGGATTTACGGATATTATTTTACCATCTGCATTCTGATATACAACCCCCTCTTCCATTGTTTTAAATAGGTTTCTAAATTTTTCTTCACTTTCCTTTAATTTTGATTCATTGTTTTTTCTTTCTGTTGTTACCTGAAAAAAAACACTGATGCCGTCTTTAAAGGGATATACTCTGACATCATACCAGTTTATATAAGGTTTAACCTTAAAAAATACCTCAAAATTTAAGGGTATTTTTTTATTGATTGCTTTTTTGAAATTTTTTTCAAATAAAGAGTTTTTTGCTTCCGGGAATGCATTAAAGAGATTTTTCCCCAATATATCTTTTTTTTTTCTTCCCAGTAGTTTTTCTGCAGGTTTATTAAAATATGTAACAACAAGATTATTATCAAGAATAAAAAATCCGTCACTGATACTTTCTAAAATATTTTCCAGTTGTTCAATATTAATATGCTTATTCATAGTTTATAAATTTATTTTTGTTATTAATTTTAATACTGTAACTATTAAAGTCAACAAAAAAGAAATTTTTTTATAAATTTAAATATTCTGGTATCATACATATGACAGTAAATTTTATTCTCAAATTCTACAATAATAAAGAATTTATAGATATAATCAACAGCACCTTCCTGCAATCCCTTTATTTTTTTATTGCTGGATATAAGAGCAGTCAGGAATACAAGCGGAACATCATTAAATTTTTTATTTTTTATTGTATTAATCATATTTACCCTGCACCAAAATGCTGAGTTCGTGAGAGCATAGATTAAAGTACCATTCAATAGTATTTGGTGCTGGATTCCACTCTCGGGATCTCTTATAATTAAGATGCTATAGGCCTAATTCCATAGAGCTTCACTTTTTTACATAATTGATTTGTGATTTTTTAACCAAATCCAATGAATAAAAAAACAGGTTTTTAAATAATATTTTTTTCGTATTTACTCTCTCTTTTAAGTTTATACAATAAAAATTTTGATATAAAAATTATTACAAATATTTTATTAATTATTGTCATGGTTTAAATTGATTTTTAAGCTTTATTAATATAATATAAATTTTCACAAGGAATATTATACATGACTACAGATATTTATTATTTTTCAGGTACAGGTAATTCATTATATATTGCAAGAGAGTTGCAAAAAATGATACCAAAAACAAATCTTATACCTATTGTAAAATTACTGGATAAAGATATTGTAAATACATCTGCCGAAAAAGTAGGATTTGTATTTCCCCTTCATCTTATGACTTTGCCGATACCCGTTAAAAAATTTATTAAAAAGCTTGATTTAAGTTCAACCAAATATATTTTTGCTATAGCCACACGAATAGGCACAATATATATGGCAGATATTCATATAAAAAAAATTCTAAAGAAAAAAAGAAAAGCCTTAGATTCTTTTTTTGTCATTAATATGGGCAATAATTCACCCTGCGGTGTAATGCCTAAATTTATGCCGGGATTTAAAAAAAATGTTAATAACTGGTTAAATGAGATTACAGAGGACAAAATAAAAAAAATAGAATCAATTGTTAATGAAAGGCTTTTAATGATTAAAGATATAATTATAAACAATGAAAAATACCATGAAAAAGAATCTTATATGTATTATTCCTGGAGAAATATTATTGCATCATTATTAAAACCGGCTGAAACAAATAGTAACAAAGTGCTGATTGATTGTTATTCTGATCCGGAATGTACAGGATGCGGGATTTGCAAAGAAGTTTGCCCCTCAGGAAAAATAAAAATGATTGATAATAAACCTGAATGGCAAAAAGATGTCTCATGTTTTTTATGCTATGCATGTTTTAATTTTTGCCCTGTACAGTCTGTTTTAATCAAGGATAAATATACAATAAAAGAAGGAAGATATATTCATCCGGGTATTACAGCAAAAGATATTGCCGGACAAAAATAAAAAAACAGGTGTGTTTATGAAAAAAATCAAATGTATAGCTTTTGATTACGGTGGAGTAATAAGCAAAAAACAGAATGATGATATTATAAATAAAATGTGTAAAATTATAAATATATCCAGTGATGTATTCTCATCAATATATACAAAAGAACGCAACAATTATGATGCAGGATTGATTAATGCTGAGGAATACTGGGCTAGAACGCTAAAATTGATAAATATAGATATAAAATCAATCGATATAAAAAAATTGATAGACCTGGACTTACAAAGCTGGATGGATATAAATGAAGACACGTTAAGATATGTTAAATCTATCAAAAATAAAATAAAAACAGCAATTTTATCAAATATGATATACGGTACATTAAAGGATATAGTTAATTTTGAATGGTTTAATGATTTTAATGTATGTGTTTTTTCCTGTGAGGAAAAAGTGTCAAAGCCTGATAAAAAAATTTATGATATTTTAATAAATAGAGTAAATATGGATCCAGAGTATATTTTATTCATTGATGATTCTCCTGTCAATATAGAAGCAGCAAAAAAATGTGGTATAAATACAATTAGATTTATTAATTTTGATCAAATGAAAAAAGAAATTGAAGATAAATTTATTTTAGAGAGTATAAGATGAAAAATAAATTTTTTTGTATAGTCATATTTTTTTTATTTTTAATAATTACTCTATCTTCTTGCGGATATTATGGATATGCATTAAACATTAAAAAATATAAGGAAGAATATAAATCTCCTTATGAAACCGAAAAAAATAAAAAATACCAGTTTGAAATTATTTTATTTAAAGATAAAAATATTATAAAAAATTTTGAAATTATTTTAACTCACTGCTGGTATAATATTAATAAAAAGGAATATGATTCTCATATATGTATAAATTATTATAAACCGGATAAAAAAATTAAAATAAATATAAATAAAATTAAATTGATTCATATATATAATAATGCCGAATTAAAACTAAAAAAAGCAAACATGACAAATTTAGATAAAATTGAAAATGGGTTTTTAATAATTAATAAAGATATCATGGGGTCATTTTATTATTATAAATTTTATGATATTAAAAGTATTCCCAAGAAGAGTATAATTGAAAAAATTTATTTGGAATTCGAAATCGATAATAAAATATATAAAATAGAAAAAACATTTAATCTCGATTATAAACTGCATTATACATGGTTTGATTTAGTAATGGGGATATAATTTTTACAACAGGCGGTTTTATGGATTCTGATTTTTTAGAATTAATCGGCTGCTGCGGTGCTTACTGCAATACATGCAGGGTTTATGCTGAAAAAATTTGTAAGGGCTGTAAAACCGGCTATATTAATGGCGGACGGGATTTATCAAAAGCAAAATGTAAAATGAAAATATGCTGTATTACTAAAAAGTATAATTCCTGTGCAGACTGTAGTGATTATGAAGAATGCAATATAATCCAGGAGTTTCATAATAAAAACGGATATAAATATAAAAAATACAAAGAAGCTGTTGTTTTTATAAGAAAAAATGGATACGAAAAATTCATAAAAATTGCAAATAAATGGAAAATGCAGTATGGGAAATATGAAAAAGAGTAAAAAAGTTTGGAAATTATAAATTCTTTTTGTTTAAATTAATTTTTAATATTATAAAATTTATGTATATTATAAAAATGGCAATAAATACTTTGTTACGGTCATAGACTGAAAATTTAATCACCTAAAAAATCAGTGTTCAGACTCCATTTTCGTTTATTAATCTGTCAAATAAAATATCTTCTATATTTCTTCTTCCATCAATAATTAATAATACTTGGACTTGTTTTTTTTCAATTTTATAAATTATTCTCCATGGTTTTATTATGATTTCTTTATACTTTTTATTTTTAAAATGTTCAAATTCCGGGACAGCCCTTCCCAATTCAGGGTTTACCTTTAATAAATTTGTCTGTTCTTTGATTTTAATAAAAATTTTATAAGCATTGTTAATATCACCATTAGCAGTAATATAATCAATAATTTCATTTAAATCTTTTTCAGCAGATTTTGTCCAAAAAACTTTATAATTCATTTTTTAATTTTCCAAATTTACTTTCTATTTTTTTAAAAACTTCATCTTGCCCTGTTATTTTATTATTATCAATTTCATTTTCCGATAAAATAATTAATTTCATTAAATTTATGGTATCTTTCATTTTTTGATAACTGTCTGTATCTATAAATACTCCTTTAGCTTCTCCATTTTGAGTTATAATAATAGGCCTATGGTTATCATTTATCTTTTTCAATATATCTGCTGCATGAGATTTAATATATGAAATCGGCTTAATGTCTTCTTTAATATTCATTATTTCCTCCAGTCTTAATATAATACTCAATTAAGACTTGTAAGTCAATGTGTAAAATTTAATAATTGATTATTTTTTTAATTATATAAATCTTATAAAATCCTATAACAATTACTATAATCTCAGAGGCGCTTTCTGCGAGGCTGTATGAAAAGTAATATTTAGACACAGATTAGCAGGATTTACACGGACTATTAAGTAAAAATTTTGTAGCTTTTAAATTTTTTAATCCAGATAATCCTGTTAATCCATGTCAAAAAAAAAATAGTTTTCACACAGTCTGTGTGTTTTCAGCAGTAAAATTAATATTTTTTTTCTTCATAAAATCTTCATGATTCGCTTCATTTTTTCTTCATTGTAGATTGATTACTATCAGTATTGAGTGAAATATAAACCGAATGGAGTAAAAAATGAAGAAAAGGATTTTTATGGTATTTGCATGCATGATTTTTTTAATAACAGGCATTGCCGCACAGGAAAAAAACATTTTAACACTTGATGAATATTTAAAGATAATCAAGGATAAAATACCGGAATTAAAACAGGGTGAAAATGATTTAAATATAGCAGAAAATAGGTTGAAAAAATCATATTCAACATTTGATCCGGTATTAGCAAGCAGTACCAGTTATAAAAGATATAAACCTTATACAGACTCGGAATCATCAGAGGCCTATTATACAAACGGTTTTATGACGGATGTTTATTTAAAATCGGTACTTCCATCCGGTACAAGGATCGATATAGGCGCAGAATATTTATTCTCACATTCCCAGGGAGAAAATACCATTACAAGCTTCGGTATGAACGGTATGAGTTTCAGCACAATAGAAGAAGATATTAATTACACTGCTTCAACATTTGATCCTGTTGTAAAAATCAGCATCACACAGCCGCTTTTATATAACTGGTTTGGTTTTATCGACAGGTATGCTGTTAAGGATGCAAAAAATAATCTATTAATCGAGAGATTAAAAAAAGAAGAAAATGAAAATACTATAGATGCCTATTATAAAAAATTATATTTTGCATGGGCTGTAAATATTTTTGTTTATGATCTCTTGGAGAATACAATCGACAACATGATCAAACTGGAAAAACAGACAAAAGATAAACTCAATAAGGGTGTTGCAGAAAAAGATGAATATGAAAGAGTAAGATATTCTGTGCTGCAGTATAATGAACAGATTAAAAATACCCAGTACAATATTAATGTAATAAAAAAAGAACTTTCATTATTCTTTGATACGGATAAATACATCCCGGACATGAATACATTTGATGTTTTTTATAACAATATTAACCCGGAAGATATTAAATATACCGATTTTTACAGTACAAGGACAAGCAGGATTCTTAACTTAAATAAAAAAAGCCTTGAGGATTATAAAAAACTGCAGATTTCCAGTATTTTACCGCGACTGGATATTTTCGGCAATCTTGATATCAGATTTCATAGTTATGAAAAAAATACAGATGATACAAGCGAGGCGGAAAGCTATCATGGCGAAATAGATTTAGTCGTCGGATTACAATTCAGCTACCCGTTAGGTTCAATAAAATCAAGGGGAGAATTAAAGGAAGCAGAATTGATGATCAAAGATATTGTTTATCAATTAGAAATAACAAAGAATAATTACGAAAAAACAGTAAATAAATATGCAGAGTATTCTAAAAATTTAAATGAAATTTTGGATTTAAAGAGTGAAGGATTAAAGAGTCTCGATTCGATTTATAGACTTGAAAAAATTAAATACAACCAGGGCAGGATCGAGTTAAGGAATCTTTTAGAAACAGAAAATGACATATTTAATCATAAGATTAATATAATCCAAACAAAATTAAATCTTATTAATCTTTACTTTGATTATAAACTGCTCGTTGAATAGATAATATAAAACGAGGTTGCCTAAAAAGTAAGGTATAGTCATAACTATACCTACATATTTAATTAAGGAGAATAACATGAAACGCATTATAAATTATTTAACAGAAAACAAACTGATAGTAAATATCATTACTTTTTTTATAGTATTAATCGGAGTTATTACCCTCATCGGATTAAAACAGGATTTATTCCCTGATGCATCTCTTGATATGATGGTTGTTGATGTTGTATATCCCGGCGCAACTCCAAAGGATGTTGAAATTGATGCGGTAACACAAATTGAAAGAGAAATAAAAAAAATATCGGGGATTAGTGATTATACTTCAATATCTATGGATAATGGAGGAAGGATTTTTATAGAAATTGATGAAAATGTAAAAAACAAACAGAAGGTAAAGGATGATATATACAGGAAGCTGTCAAATGTCCCGGGCATACCGGTTGATGTAGAAGATATTATAATCAAAGAGTTTGACCCTAAATTAAAGGAGATATATGAATTTGGCATTTATAAAGATGAAAACAGCAGTATTTCGGATAAAGAGCTGTATGCATTTGCTGACTTTTTAGAAGACCAGCTTTTAAAGGTTAATGGGGTAAGTGATGTGAGAATGTCCGGTTACAGGGACAGAGAAATAAAAATTAAAGTAGATAATAATAAAATGGATAATTATTACATATCATTAACAGAGATTGTTAACAGTATAAATAAACGTAATGTAAGATATCCGGGCGGGACATTAACATCAAAAGACGGTGAGTATTCTGTGATAACAGAGGGTGAGTTTGAATCCCCTTTGGATGTAAAGGATGTTATTATAAGATCCAACTATAACAGTAATAGCGTCAGGATAAATGATATAGCAGAAGTAGAGGATGGATTTAAAAAAGAAAATATTAAAATAAAGGTAAATAAAAATCAGGGATTAACTATTGAGATTGTTAAAAAAGCGGAAGCAGACATTGTAAAAACAGTTAATAATGTTAAAAAATATTTAAAAGATAATAAAAATATCTTCCCAGAGGGCATATTGATTGCCGAGATCGGTGATGATTCACGGACTATTACATCTCTTTTAGAAATCGTGAGAATGAATGCAATAATAGGTTTTATCCTGGTATTCCTCATATTATTAAGTTTCTTGCTTGATTTAAGGACAGCTTTTTGGACTGCATTCGGGATACCGATGACACTGTTTATAACATTTGTTTTTATGAGAATCTTTGATTTTTCCATAAATATCCTGAGTTTAGGTGCTATTGCAATGATGCTGGGTATATTAGTTGACGACAGTATTGTAATATCAGAGAGCATCTACAAAGAGCTGTCAAAAGGCTTGTCTCCTGTTAAAGCTGCTTATACAGGATTAAAAAAAGTAGCAGGCCCTGTGATTGTATCTGTGCTTACTACAGTAGTTGCATTCCTCCCGTTATTTTTAATCAAGGGAATGATGGGTAAATTTATTTTTGTACTGCCTTCAATTGTAATATTATCATTAATAGCATCCTTATTTGAAGCATTCTTCTTACTTCCGGCACATCTTGCTCACAGTAAAACCGGGGAGTTAAAATTTAAAAAGAAATTTAACTGGTTCAGTAAAGTTGAAAAATTTTATGAAAAATCACTTAAATATATTTTAAAATACAGATATGTTGTAGTCTCAATATTTATAGGAATATTTATCCTTGCAGTATTTATTTCCCGTGAGAATATTAAAGGTTTTGTTTTAATAAAGGATGATTCTTCGGATAAAATCATAATTAAAACAGAGACCCCGGTAGGCAACTCACTGGATCAAACTTCAAAATATATAGAAGAAATAGAAAAGATAGTTTTAAATGAAGTGAAAAAGTCTGAAATTTTATCATTAAAAACAATTATAGGCAACCATGATTCATCTCACATGGAATATGAGGGATATCATACAAACTGGGCTATGGTGGATGTTAACCTGGTGCCGAACTCTGAAAGAAAAAGGAATGCAGATGAAATAATTAAAGCATTGCATAAAAAAATAAACACACGAAAACTTGATAATTTTACTGAAATAGTTATAGAAAAAAAAGTAATGGGACCTGATACAGGTAAACCGGTTAATATACAGGTTATAGGTAATAATGACAATGAAGTAAATGAGGTCGGCAGAAGTATTACTGATTATCTTGGCACAATAAATGGTGTTATTAATATAGAAGATGACCGTCAGAACAAAAAAAAAGAAGTCGTTATTAATTTTGATTATGAAAAAATGGGCATATATGGCATTAATGTAGAAACTGTAGCTCAAACAGTAAGAACAGCTTATGAGGGCACAATTGCAACAACAATCCAGACTCATGACAAGGATTTAGATTATAGAGTAATATTAGAATTACCTGAAAATAAAGCTAAAAATAAAGAATATCTTAATAATTTGTTAATACCTAATAACAGGGGGCAATTGATTAAACTTAAAGAGGTTGCAGTAATTAGTATAAAAGAGTCTTATCTTGCGATAAAACATGATGACGGTGACAGGACTTTGACGGTAACAGCCGATCTTAACTCAAAAAAACTAACATCTATGAAGGTAACAAAGATGGTTAATGATAAATTTAAAAACATTTCTTCTGTTTATCCGTATGTATCAATAGATATCGGCGGTGAAGCAAAGGAAAGCATGAGCTCTTTATCTGATTTAGGGATTGCTTTTTTTATAGCTTTAATATTGATTTATTTAATTATCGTTGTCCTTTTTAAAAACCTGACGCAACCTTTATTAATACTTCTTGCAATACCTTTTGGTATTATAGGGGCAATTATAGGATTCACAATTCACGGGATGCCTTTGACTTTCTTCGGACTTGTTGGTATAATCGGATTATCCGGTGTAGTTGTGAATGACTGTATTGTAATGGTTGATTTTATCAATAATGAGATGAAAAAGAAAGACAAAAGCAATTTTATTAATACTATTATAAAAGGCGCAAAAGAGCGGCTCAGACCGGTTATTCTCACAACTCTAACTACCGTTGTCGGTTTGATGCCTACTATATATGGTTTTGGAGGATCATCTCCAATGATAACACCTGTTGCAATTGCATTGGGATATGGCATTATGTTTGCAACATTCTTAACTTTAATATTTATTCCTTCAATATATTGTATAAGACTTGATATAGTAGAAGTTTTTAATAAAATAAAATTAATAAATAATACTAAGAAAAAAATAAAATCTAAATTAGAACCAGTTGCAGAAGAAGTATAATATATATTATAACTATAAGGGAGTAATAATCAATGTATATATTGATAATAGAGGATAACAGGAGAATCCTGGATAACATATCTCTTGTTTTAAAAAAAGAAAATTATCTTGTTGATACAGAAGAAAATGGAGATAAAGGTTATGAAAAAACATTAGCTTATGACTATGATTTAATTATTCTTGACATCATGCTTCCCGGGATGGATGGCTATGAGATACTGGAAGCATTAAGGAGCAATAATAAGACAACACCTGTTATAGTTTTATCCGCCAAAAACCAGATTGATGACAAGGTAAAAGCTCTTGATCTGGGCAGTGATGATTATTTAACAAAACCTTTTGCCCCGGCAGAGCTGCTTGCAAGAGTAAGATCCATATTGAGAAGAAAACATGATGTTGTGTCAAATATTATTAATATAGGAGATCTTATAATTGATACAAATTTAAAAGAAGTAAAGCTTAAGGGCAATAAAATAGCACTTACTTCTAAAGAATATGAGGTTTTAGAGTTTTTAGCATATAATAAAGACAAAGTCATAACAAGGATAACATTAGGCGAGCATATCTGGGGAGAATCCCTTGATCTTTTTACTATGTCAAATTTTATAGATGTGCATATTAAAAATCTCAGGAAAAAATTTGAAGAATTAACCGATAAAAAATATATTCAAACAAAACGGGGTGTCGGTTTTATATTAACAGAAAAGGATGTTTAATGAAAATCAGGGCTAAACTTGCTTTTTTTTATGCTTTAATATATTTAACAATGATTTCATCCATCGGTATAATATTGCATGAATCAACCAAGCAGGTTTTTGAAAAAAATACATATAGTAAATTTAATCAATTTATTGATCCTTTAAAAAATTATTTAGAGCTTGATAAGGTTGAAAATATGGATAATTTGAAAAATCTTAATTTTAACGGGAAAATACTTGCAAAATTTAACAGGGAGTTTTTCGATCACATATGGATTGCTATTTATGATAACAAAATGAAACTGCTTCATGCCTCCAATCTTGCAAAGCAATTCCCTCTTGATAAAGACACTGATTTAGACAAGAAACATTTTAATTATGTATTTAAGAATGCAGGTTATCATACGGATTTTATTGCGAATAAACATAATGATATTTATGCCTTTATAAGATCATATAAAATTATAAATAACGATTTTTATTATTATATAGTAATTGTTATACCGGTAACATTAGAAATTGAAAGTTTAAAAAAAATAAGAAATTTAATATTTATTTCATTTATGATTTTATTTATCTTGACCAATTTTGTGGGTTTTATATTTACAGGGTATACATTATTACCGGGTAAAAAAATAACAAGAAGTATAAATAATATTACAAAAGAAGATCTGTCAAGACGGATTAAAGTTAAAAACAGCAAGGATGAAATAGGAGCACTTGCAACTGCAGTAAACGGACTTTTAGAAAGACTGGAAAATTCCTTTAATATGGAAAAACAATTTATATCCGATATTTCTCATGAGTTTAAGACCCCTCTATCCGTAATGCGCCTTACAATTGAAAACATCATTAATGATTCAAATTTAAATGATGATGAAATAGAAAAATTAGGGTCCGTTATTGAGACAATCTACTCTATGGATTTTTTAGTAAAAAAATTATTATATCTATCCAAGTTAGAGCAAAATGTTTTTCCGTTTCACCCTGAAAAAATAAATATTGTCGGTACTGTAAAAAAAGCATTCAACAATCTTAAAACACTGGCGGAAGCAAAATCATTAAAATATAAATTTAAATCGGATAATAAAGATATATTTATACTCGGTGATGATGAGCTTTTATATTTATCTGTTTATAATATTATAGAAAATGCCTTAAAATATACGGAAAAAGGATCTATTACCGTTCACATTTATAATAATGAAGATAAAATTGAAATTAAAATATCAGATACCGGTATTGGTATACCGGCAGATAAAATAAACAATATTTATGATAAATTTTACAGGATAAATCCGGCCAGAAATGACAAAAAAGGTTATGGTATCGGATTATCTATTACTAAAAGAATTATAGACCTGCATAACGGTACAATTGAGGTTAATAGTACCCCGGGTAAAATAACAGAATTTACTATTAAATTAAAAGCATAAGTTGGATTATATATCGGATGATTTTCTTTTATTAATTATTAATTTAATTTTTTCTATGATTATAATTATAAGTGAGTAGTATCCTATTATTGCCAGAGGATAATCAGGAACAAATCTTATAAATAGTTGAGCCGTACCCACACAAACAGCAAATATGGTTAATGAATAAACAAGCGGTTTGTTTACATTTGGATATATTAACAATAATAATCCTAATGCAACCATAGTTGTTGGACAGGGCATTAAACCAAAAAATGAAAAAAGCAGATCTTTAGGTATAAATTTAAATCCGGAGCCATATACATATGTCGGATACCAGTAGCCGAATATAATTACAGGGATTACTATTATCCTTGTAATCTTTATTTTTTTAAAATCAAGATCAATCCTGTTATCTTTTAATTCTTTTAACCAAAAAAAAGTAATAATAAACAGTAATATTGGAATCATCCCCCAAAACATAAAACAGGCATACCCCATTACCTTAAAAAATAAAATCGTCATGTATATGCCTACATAACCAAAAAGCCAGATATAATTTATCAGGAAATATATTGTAAAAATCTTTTTAACTTTATTCCCCAAAATTATTGATAATAATATTATTAAAAAAGCAGATATATGAAATATTGGAGATATGAAAGCTCCAATACCATTAATGTATTGTTCTGTTATATCATGAAAAGTTCTGCCAAAGATAACATGCAGAGGAGGATTCATACACTTAATCTCCTTTAATTTTTTTTAATTTATAATATTTTATGATATTAAAATCAAGATTATTTGTATAATATATATTTTAATTCAATCCTGTAAATATCCCCTCGCCCGTTTATCGTACTTGTATAATACAAATATTTTTTATCAGGACTTATATAAGGTTTAAACTCAGTTGCAGATGTATTAATTTCAGGATCAAGCAGTTTGGGTTTAGTCCAGGCACCTTCGTTATTATAGGTTATATATAAATCTCTATTCCTGCCGAGGTCTCTTTCTGATGAGAATACCATAAACTCTTCATCAGGAGATATAGCCGGATCATATTCATTCACACGCGTGTTGATGTTATCCCCAATGTTTACCGGCTCAGTATATTTACCATCAATAAATTTTGAAAAATAAATATCATGCAAGCCCCTTGTGTCTTTTCTAACGGTTGTGAAATACATTGTACCGCTCTTTGATATAGAGCAGTAAAACTGGTTGTAATCAGAGTTTATGGGAAATCCCATATTTACCGGAGCATTCCATGTTTCTCCTTTTTTTTCAACATACCACATATCAAAATCATTTTTTATATGACCGGGATTAATAGGCATGTTTGAGATAAAATATAAAATTTTACCATCCCAGGATATAAATGGATCATAGTTAGAGTATTCCTTTGAGAATGACAATAACTCCGGTTTACTCCACTTGCCTTTTTTAAAATTAGTCATATATATCCGGAAAGGAGAGTGGTGATAATTATTAGTAATAGTAAAAAAAATGGTCTTGCAGTCATTTGTCATTGATGTATTTAATTCAAATCCTTTTACAGTAGATATTAATCCTTTTTGAAAAATTTCCGGCTTTTTTTTGCATCCTATTAAGGATAAAGAAATAATTAAAATTAATAAATGTTTATAATATTTCATATAGTTTACTCCCTTATTATTTTATTATAATTGCCTTTCCAGATTATTGTAAAGTGTCAAATTTTAATATCTGTAATAAAAATAATCCTGTATAAGTATAAAAACATTATTTAAAAAAATAAATTTATTATTCAGTCTCATAAAAGCATTTGTTATAATAATATAAAAAATAAATAAACTGAGGTGACTATGAATATATTTATGCAGATTGCAGTAAAGGAAGCTGTCTTAGGATTAAAAAAGAATCATGGCGGCCCGTTCGGTGCAGTTATTGTAATGAACAATAATATTATAGCAAAAGCCCATAATATGGTTATCAAAACAAATGATCCTACGGCTCATGCTGAAATTACAGCCATCAGGAAAGCCGTTAAAAAATTAAAAAAATTTGATTTAAGTGACTGCATAATTTATTCTACTGCCGAACCCTGCCCGATGTGTTTATCGGCAATATTCTGGGCAAGGATTAAAACTTTATATTATGGATGTACAAAAGAAGATTGTGAAAAGATCGGTTTTGATGATAATAAATTTTATGATATTTTATTAAATAAATCTAATGAAAAAATTATTTCTATATTTAATATAGACAGAAATGAATGCTTAATGCCTTTCAAAATGTGGGAAAATAAAAATAATAAGATACAGTATTGATTAATTTAAAAAACTTATATTTAATTATTATATTCCCTTAAACTAAAATATATTTTTATATTATAAAAAACATGACATTATAATAATGTTAAGACAAATTCATTTAATAAGTTTTATTTCTAATAAATCTATTAAAATCCTTTTTATTTGGTATATTTTAAATTAGCATTTATACCAAAAGTCATATTTACAAAGTATATATTAACGTATATATTTATATGTTTAATATTTTAAAAAGGAGAAAACATGGAAAAAGTTATGAAAAAAATATTATTTACAATAATTGTTTTTATATTTTTATTCGGGTTAATCTCTTGCCCTGAGACACCTTCCGATGATGGTGACAAGGGAGGAAGTGACAACGGGGGATCAGGCAATAATACTGTAACAACTCCACCTACAGCTCCAAGTGATTTACAAATAGATTATACAACTTTTTGCAGGATAGTACTCTCATGGACCGATAATGCAGATAATGAGTCATCATTTATTCTTGAAAGGTCAATTGATCCGACATTTTTAACAGTAACAGAAATAACAATTAGTGCCGATGCAGAATCATATAGCGATAGAGACGGTATAAATCAATTGACACACTATTATTACAGGATAAAAGCTGCAAATAGTGCAGGCGAATCTGCAGATTCCAATACAGCGGATACAACTACATTAACACAAACAACTGCCCCATCAGGTAATTTGATTGCAGATCATACAATAATAAACAGACTCTTCCAGGGCAGTATCCCTGTGACAGCAATACAAAATGCTAAATCAAGTTTACATATTGGTTACGGGCATACTTCACACGGTAGCCAGATAACAGACGGTATGAGCGGACTTGTATCATTTGCTAATGGAAGCGGATTAAGCGGGGCATACAGCTTAAATACAAATCTTTTTAGCTGGAATAGAGGGGGTACAGGAGGAGCTCTTGATTTACGTGAAGGAGATGGATACGGTAGCGGTGATCTGGATCATGACTGCGGTTATTATCCAAATTGGGTAGATGAGACAAGAGCCTTTCTTGATAATCCGGATAATTATGAAGTAAATGTTATTATATGGTCGTGGTGTGGACAGGCATCCGGAAGGAGTGATGCAACAATGTTAAGTACATATCTTACACCTATGACCGAGCTTGAAAATGATTATCCTGACATCACTTTTATTTATATGACAGGGCATTTAAATGGTACGGGAGCTACGGGGAATTTAAATCTAAGAAATGAACAAATAAGAACCTATTGTATTAATAATAATAAATGGCTGTTTGATTTTGCTGATATTGAGTCATATGATCCTGACGGTGCTGTAAACTACATGACTCTTCTTGGTACTGACGGATGTTATTATGACAGTAATAGTGATGGCGTTGTTGATGTCAGTGTTGATGCAAATTGGGCTGTTGATTGGCAAAATACTCATACACAGAATACAGATTGGTACAATTGCGGATCGGCTCATAGTGAAGCACTTAATGCAAATATGAAAGCATATGCTGCATGGTGGATGTGGTGCAGGCTGGCAGGCTGGGATGGGATATAAAAAGTGTTTAAATATAAAAAGACCGGACTAAAACTATTGTTTATAGACCGGTTTTTTTATAAATTTTTTTAAATATTAACAATTTATTTATTATATATGATATAATAATTTATAATATCTTATGAAAAATATCATTTTATTAAAATTAAGGTGATTTTTATTAAAAAGAAAATGTTATATATAATTATATTGATAATTATTTTATGTATTGTCTTACCAATTGGGTTTTGTCTAAAAACAAAGGTAATAGGATATCAATGGATTACTATTGATAAAAATATTGATAACGACTACATTTTTAATAATACAACCAATAGAGAGTTTGCTTCATTCTTATCAAAATTTACTCCAGTAAAATTACCTTTTATATTTAGATCAAAAAATATTAAATTTGATAAATGGGAGGAAATACCTAGTAAATATGCCGATCATTTTTTATCAAAACATGATTATTATTTTTTAATGCATAACTCTAGACAATATATTTCCGATGATTTAGAGCCAAATGTTAATATTTTTGATAAGGAAAATATTGACATATTACCATCCAGATATTTTTATTTAATAGGTTTTCATAAAAACTATGTTGCTGTAATATATATTTACAAAATTTATAATGATAACTCTAGAAGTAAAGCAACTTATGCCATTTTAACTACATTTGATAAAAACGGGAATACTATAGATATTTTAAAGGTAGGTGAAGCATTATTATTATATAATAGAAAAAATAAAAAAATATTAGAACACTATACAATGACTGCGATTGATAAAAATTTTAATATTTCATGTAAAGAAGTAATTTGGCAATTTTTAGATGAAGGATACGGTACAAGCGGATATAATATCCCAAAAAAATATAAAATAAAGGATGATGGAAAAATTATACAAATTGATGATATTAAAATAGAGAGAGATGAAACTAAAATAAAAAGAGATGAATAAATTTATATATTATAATTGAATGTTTGGTTTTTATAGAATTATATAAAATGATTTTATAAAATTTGTAATTATTTTTAAGTTTTATTAATAAAAATAAATGTTATTAGAAAAGTAAAAAATATTATCTAATTAGAAAAACTTTAATATTTATTGGTTTTTTATTTATGTAAATATATATTATATTTCCTTGCTTTTTATTTAATTAAGATGTAACATATATATATAGTGCATTCATTACAGCATAAATGTGATAACTTTGTAGTGGAAAATTTAATACATTCTACTTGTTTAATGAGATACAGAGTTAAAAAAAAGAAAATAATGTCACTTCATAATAAACACTGCACTTTGCGTTTGAGATAATAATTTCACCCGCTTTCTGCTGATTATAGTGTTATCTTCTGTAAAAATAATCATAGTCTGCAATTATTAATATTACACAAAAATTTATAAATTAAAGGAAAATTTTTATGAATGATTATTATAAAAATTCAAAATTAAAATCTAATAAAAAAATACTTTTATCAGGTGTTTTTGGGCCTTTTGCTCAAGATGATGAGTACGGGAGCCGTAAAGATAATCCAATGGAGCTTTACCATAATCAGGTAACTCGTGTACAAGGGCCTTTTTCTCTTCGGATGTTTCACAGAACATTCAGTCTTTTAATGATAGAAGCAAACATCAATGCAGCATGTACTATACTTGATTTTCCTACCCTTCCTCGCTTTATTAATGAGATAAAAAACAATTCATATGATATAGTGGGTATTAGTTCAATTATAACCAATATAGGTAAAGTCAAAAAAATGTGTGAAGAAATTCGTAAGTATCTTCCTAATGCAGAAATTGTTATAGGCGGTCATATTGCAAACTACGAAGGTCTTAGTGAAAAAATCGATGCGGATCATATTTGCAAGGGAGATGGGATATATTGGTTTCGTAATTATCTTGGCCAGGATGTAGATGCCCCGATAAATCATCCGGATATTATCTCTGGTTATGGGACAAGAATACTGGGGATTAATCTTATTGGGAAAAACAAAACAGGGATATTAATTCCTTCAGTAGGATGTCCTATGGGATGTAATTTTTGTTCGACATCTGCATTATTTGGCGGCAAAGGGCATTCTATAGTATTTTATAAAACAGGAGATGAACTTTTCAATGTACTTTGCCAGCTTGAAAAGAAAAGAGGATTTGATTCATTCTTTGTTCTTGATGAAAATTTTTTACTCTATAAAAAAAGAAGTCTTAGACTCCTTAAATTAATGCAGAAACATAATAAAAGCTGGGCTTTTTATGTATTCAGTTCAGCACGTGTTCTTGAATCCTATTCCATAAAAGAGCTGGTTGGTCTTGGTATATCATGGTTATGGGTAGGTATAGAAGGAAATAACAGCAGGTATTCAAAACTTAATGGTGTTAATACTAAACTCTTGATTAAAAAGTTACAGTCAAATGGAATCCGGGTACTTGGTTCTACAATTATTGGACTTGAGAATCATACACCTGAAAATATAGATGAGGTTATTAATTATGCAGTAAGTCATGATGCTGATTTCCACCAATTTATGCTTTATACTCCTATCAATGGAACCCCTTTATATTATGAGCATTTAAAAAACAACAGTCTGCTCTCGGAAGATGAATGCCCGTCAGCTGAAGTACATGGTCAAAGACGGTTTAATTTTAAGCATCCGTATATTAAAAACGGTCAGGAATTAAAATATTTGCTTAAAGCTTTTAAAGAGGATTTTAAAATTAATGGACCAAGTCTCGCGAGAATAACACAAACAACTTTGAAAGGATGGAAAAAATATAAAAATCATTCTGATAAGAGAATTGCTAAAAGGTTTAAAATGGAAAAGCATGGATTGAGCAGTGCTTATGCAGGTGCAATCTGGGCAATGACACGATATTACAGTAAAAATAAATATATGTTAAACCGTCTTAATAAATTACTTAATGATCTTTATGCTGAATTCGGATTTATAACACGTATTTTAGCTCCTGTAATAGGCTCTTTTCTTATTCGTAGAATTTATAAAGAGGAAAAAAGACTTTCTATGGGCTGGACATATGAACCCCCTGTTGTATATGAAAAAAATATACATGCATTGGAGTTAGATAAAATAAAACCTTTATTTGCTAAAAATAAAATACCGGCAATAAATCTTCCTGTTTATGATCACAAGGGTGTAATTATTAAATGTAGAGAGCATATGGAAATAATTCGAAAGAATATTATGAATAAGATCGAAAATGCTCATGAGCAGCTTCATTCTATTTATAAACAGTATTTTGAAAAACTTTTAAATCCTTCAAGTGAAAATTTAAAAAGCATTAATAAAAATCCTGTACAAATAAATGAAAAAGCAATTATTCATATTTCACAAATTAGAAAAAATATGGAAGAAATGATCAAAACAGCAAAGAATAATATTAATAATTTAAGAAATAATATGACGGTTAAATACAATAATGTAAAAAAACAAATTAAAGAAAATAGTGATCAGGTTTATAAAGATATAAAATTTTCAATAAATCAGACAGTAAAAAAATGTAAACAGATGGAAAAAATTTACATTAAAAAATGACCTGTTTCTATTAAAAATTTTATCTTTTTTAATATTTTACAACATAATTTAATTGTTTGTTAAATTATGTTGTAATGACAGTTATTTTAATATCTATATTTACATTAAAAAATGTTAATAACTCTTTGAAATTGTCAATTCTGTTCAGTATAAAGATTTTTTCTTTGGAGAAATTATGAATAATAAAGATTTTATTCTGGGAATTGACATAGGATCTGTTAGTACTTCTGTTGTCTTGATTAATCATAAACGGGAAATTGTTTTTTCTGATTATAAAGCTCATCATGGAAAAATTGAAGAAGTATTAAAAAACATTTTAAATGAAATAAATTTTTTTAATGTTAAGGCAATTGCAGCCACAAACTCAACACCAGACATAATAAAATATGCCTACCGTTATAATGACCAGATTGCTGTTATGACAATATGTAAAGAATTGTATAAAAATGTAGGATCTATACTCATTGTCGGTGGAGAAAAATTTGGACTAATCCTCTATGATGAACACGGCAATTATATTAAATATAAAATAAATACATCATGTGCGGCAGGAACAGGCAGTTTTTTAGATCAGCAAGCGGGCAGACTTAATCTTCTGAATATAGAAGAACTTAGCCGTATGGCAGTTGAAAACAGGGATAGGCTTCCTCAAATTGCCTCTAGATGTGCTGTTTTTGCAATGACAGATTTAATCCATGTTCAGCAGGAAGGTTATTCTTTACAGGAGATCTGTGATGGACTTTGTTACGGATTGGCTAAAAATATTTTTAATACTTTATTTGCTGTTGATAAATTTAAAACACCGATTCTTCTTGTCGGAGGTGTTTCTAAAAATAAAGGGGTTATAAAGCATCTTAACAAGCTTATAGGTACAAATCTTGTAATTCATGAGAATGCTCATATTTTTGCGGCATTAGGTGCTGCCAGTCTGCTTCTAAATGAATATAAAACACATAAAAATTATAATAATATCTCTTTAATTGATATTATTAAAAGAAAAAGACAAAGAGTTAAACGCTTTTATAAACCTCTTAAATTAAAATTATCAGAGTATCCTGATTTTATGAGTATGGAAAAATATAAATATAAATCAGGTAATTTTCTGCAGTCACCTGTAGAGATTGATATTTATGAAAATTTATCTAAAAACATTATAGCTTATTTAGGTATTGATATAGGCTCTACAAGTACTAAGGCAGTGCTAGTTAGTAGAGAAAAAAAAATAATGGCGGGTTTCTACACCCAAACAGCCGGAAATCCTCTCGGAGCTTTACAATGTATATTTAAATCTATTGATGATATTCTTATTAGAAAAAAAATTAATTTAAAAATCCTTGGAGTTGGGACAACCGGTTCAGGCAGAAAATTTATCGGTATCATTATTGGAGCAGATCAAATTATTGATGAGATTACAACTCATGCAAGAGCAGCCTATGAATTAAATCCTAAGGTGGATACAATTATAGAGATAGGCGGGCAGGATTCAAAATTCACAACATTAAAAAATGGAATTGTTTCTTTTTCTATTATGAATAATGTCTGTGCTGCCGGAACAGGCAGCTTTATAGCAGAAATTGCTAAAAAACTTAATTGTCCTCTTGATGAATATGCAAAAAGAACCGATTGTATGAGAGCTCCGATATCCAGTGATCAATGTACTGTCTTTATGGAACGTGATATAAACCATTATTTAAATGAAGGGTATTCTATAAATGAGGTTTTAACTTCTGTTCTTCATTCAATAAGAGATAATTATTTAACCAAAGTAGCGATAGAGAGAAATATTGGTGACATCATTTGTTTTCAAGGAGCAACTGCTAAAAATCATTCTTTAGTGGCTGCTTTTGAACAAAAATTAAAAAAACCTATTTTTATCTCAAAATTTTGTCATTTGACCGGTGCTATAGGATCCGCCCTGCAATTGATTGATGATGATATTAAAAAAAGTAAATTTAAAGGGATTAAGCTTTATAAAAAACAAATTCCTATCACTAATGAGGTTTGTAATCTTTGTACAAATCACTGTAAAATAACATTAGCAGAATTAAATCGGAAAAAGATAGCTTATGGATTCCTGTGCGGCAGGGATTATAACACAAAAAAATTTGTTAATAACAATAAGTCAGGGTTTGATTTGTTAAAAATGAGAAAAAAAATTAATAAGTATCTAAAAAAAACATCAGAGGATTCAGATGAAATAACAATAGGACTTCCGGCAGGGCTTCATATCTCAGAAGACATATCAATGTGGGAAATGTTTTTTGATCAGTTAAAAATTAAAACAGTTATAAGCAGTCAGATCAGCGATGCCGTTGCCGAGGGCAAAAAATTTACAAAAGTTGAATTTTGTGCTCCTATATTGGCTTTTCACGGACATATTTTATTCCTTATGAATAAAGCCGATTTTATATTTGCTCCAATCTATCTGGAAAAAAAAGAAAAACATAAAGAAAGACAGCGTAAATATTGCTATTATACACAATTGTCTGTTTCGTTGATAAAAGGATTGGATGATAACTCCAGGATTATGAGTCCGCTTATACAGTATAAATATAATAAACAGCATGTTAAATATCAGCTTTTCCGGATGTTAAAAAATAAAACAAAAAGGAAGATTCCAATATGGGAAATATCAAAGGTTTTCGAAAAATCCTTAGCTTTTCAAAAAAAATGTCGGGATAAGCTAAAACAGATATACTTGGAAGAAATAAAAAAAGACGGAGATATTAATATAATGTTTTTAGGCAGACCATATATAATTCTTTTCCCGTTTATGAATAAAGGCATTCCTGATATATTCTCCTCACATGGTATAAAGACTTTTTATTATGATATGATTCCTTATTCAGATAATGATATAAAAGAGATTGAGCCTTTATTAAATGAAATACATTGGCACTATGCAGCTGGTATTTTAGAATCAACTGAAGTAATTGCTAAAACCAAAAATATTTATCCTGTCTTAATAACATCTTTTCATTGTTCACCGGATTCTTTTTTGATTGATTACTTTAAACGAATAATGGACAGTCATAAAAAACCTTATCTGATTCTTCAATTAGACGAACATAGTTCAAATGTGGGATATGAAACAAGGATCGAAGCTGCAATCAGGTCTTTCCGTAATCATCGGAGTATCTTAACTCAGGAATACAGAAAAGATATCCTGCCGCAAACACCAAAATTTAATAAAAGTTTAAAATCTAAGATCCTACTCCTGCCGAATTTTGATTATTTAGCCTGTCAGCTTTTAGCAGCTAACCTACAGAACGAAGGAATAGATGCCAGAGTACTGGATGAGACTCAGCATCTTATAAAAAAAAGTCTAAGATATAATACAGGACAATGTATCCCGATAAATATCATTGCAGAAGAATTTATTAATTACATTGAGAAATATAAATTGAAGCCGGAGGATACAATATTATGGATGGCAAATTGTGATTTTGCATGCAATATCAAGCTTTTCCCATACAATATTCGTCAGATTTTGAAGGATTATGGTCATGGGATGGAAAAAACAGAAGTATATACAGGACACATTTCTTTTTTTGAGCTCTCCATAAAAGCTGTTTTTAATACTTATTTTGCTTTTATGTTTGCCGGAATATTAAAAAAATTAAGCTGTAAAATACGTCCTTATGAATTAATAAAAGGTGAAACAGATAAGGCTGTTTATAAAAGTTTAAAAATATTTAAGAAAGCCTTTCTTAGCAAAGTTTCAAAAGAATTAGCTGTTAAAAAAGCTGCTGCATTATTTAAAAAGATTAAAATAAAAGATAATAAATATCCTAAGGTAGCAGTATTCGGTGATTTTTATGCTAGAGATAATGATATACTAAACCAGGATCTGATAAGATTTATTGAAAACAATGGAGGAGAAGTAATTATAACTCCATATAATGAAATTATAAAAATGACTGCAGGAGCTTACTTCCGAAGATGGTTTTTATCTGCAAGATATATGGATATTTTGACTAATTCTACACTGCTTAAAACATTAACAATCATGGAAGAAAAATATCTAAATATATTAGAACCGGTTCTTAAAGGGCCAAAGATGAATTATAATAAATCAGCTGAGCAAATATTAAATGAATTTAATGTTATTATAGAAAATGCAGGGGAAACTCCCGATAATCTGATTATACTTTTTTACCTGAAAGAAAATTATCCCGATATAAAACTATTTGTTCAGGCAACTCCGGCTTTATGCTGCGCTGCTCTTATTACAGAATCTATGAGTCAAAAGATAGAAGCCAAAATCGGCATACCTGTAGTCTCTGTTACTTATGACGGCACCGGCGGTTTAAAAAATGATATTTTAATTCCTTATTTAAAGCATATAGGATTCTCAAATTACAATAAAATTTTTTAAAATAACAATTTTTTTCTTATATATTAACTAATAAAATTGATTAATTATATTTATGGGAATATAATAAAACATGAATAATCTAAACAAGGATTTAAAATGATTTTTAATATTAATAAAATTACAGAAAATGACCTGTACGGATTAATAAATCTTTACAGTCAATTAGTAAACGAAAAATCCGATTTAAATAAAATGAAAAATATTTATAAAAAAATTGCATCCAATGATAATTATTATTTATTGGGAGCAAAAGATGAAACCGATACTTTGGTAGGATCAATCATGGGTGTTGTATGCTATGATCTGTTAAGAGAATGCAGACCCTTTATGGTTATGGAAAATATGATAGTAAATGAAAATTCAAGAGGTAAAGGGATAGGAAAAAAATTAATTGCAAAATTAGAGTCAATAGCAAAGGAACAGGGCTGTATTTTTATAGAGTTTTGTTCTTCCTCGTTTAGGAAAGAAGCTCATAAATTTTATGAATCTGCCGGCTATAACCCTGATGAAGTACAGGGTTATAGAAAATTTTTGTAAAGTATTGTAAAGTAATGGATTTGACTTATTTTAAAAAATCTATTTTTTATATTATCAATCTAAAAATAATAAATATATAAAATTAATCGGCTTTAAATTTATTTTCTATTATTCTATATTCATTTAAAAAAGAATCAATCATATCATTGAGACTTTGTATATCAATAGGTTTTGCTATATAACCATTCATACCTGATTTTATAAATATATCTTTATTACCCTTTATGGCATTTGCCGTTAATGCAATTATCGGGATATTATGATTTTTTACATTTGATTCCTTATCTCTAATAATTTTTGTTGCTTCAATACCGTCCATATCCGGCATCTGTATATCCATCAAAATTAAATCATACTCATCCTTTCCCAATGCTTGTATTAATTCATTCCCATCACTTACAATGTCAACTTTATATCCGATCCGCTTTAATAATTCTCTAATAACATCCTGATTTATAACATTATCTTCTGCAACAATTATTTTTATTTTTTTCTTAATATCCTCCTCAACGGAATACTTTGTTGCTATTATTGCATCATTATTATTAATAGTATTTATACATTCAGCTAATATTTTGTTGTCTACCGGTTTGGTTAAATATGCATTAAAACCAATATTTTTAAATTTATGAGCATCTCCCTTTGTGCCAGGAGTTGTAATTAAAATTAATGAAAGTTTTTTTTGATCATAATCATTTTTAATATTATTACAAAATTTTATAATTTCTTCATCTTTTTTCATATCTATAATTACCACATTATAGGGATTTAAAGATACTGCATAACTTTTTAAAATTTTTATTCCTTCATGAATATCTGATGTATCATGACAATTATATCCAAATGAAATAATAGTATTTTTTAATTTATTTCTATAATCATCATCTTTAGATATAATAAGGATGTTTTTTTCTGACTTTTTTTGTATCTCTATAACTTTTTTTGTTTTTTTTATATCCTGCATTTTTAATGATATTGTAAAACTAAATATTGATCCTTCATTAATCTTACTTTTCACTTCAATTTTTCCATTCATTAACTTAACAAGCTGTTTTGATATAGATAATCCTAATCCGGTACCCCCATATTTTCTTGTGGTAGATGAATCTGCCTGTGTAAAAACTTCAAAGATATTTCTTATTCGTTCCTCCGGTATACCTATACCTGTATCTTCAACACTAAAATTTAAAATTAATTTATTGCTTTTTATATCAATTAATTTTATTTCAATCCTTATATAGCCTTTTTCAGTAAATTTTATTGCATTGCCTATTAAATTAATCAGAATCTGCCTTAATCTACCCGGGTCTCCTTTAAGCATTGACGGTATTTTATGATCAATCTGATATGTTAAATCAAGTCCTTTTTGCTTAGCGCTTACATTAAGCATCTGTATTAATTTTTTCATCAACAGACGAAGATCAAAATCTATTATCTCTAACTCCAATTTTGATGCTTCAATTTTAGAATAATCCAATAAATCATTAATAAGGCTTAATAAGGATTCCGTAGAATGCTTTATTGTATTTATATATTCAATCTGTTCTTCAGTTAACTTTGTACATCTTAAGATATCAAGCATGCCGACGATTGCATTCATTGGAGTACGGATTTCATGGCTGATGTTTGCAAGAAAGATACTTTTAGCCTTGTTTGCTTCATCGGCTTGCTTTTTAGCAATTTTTAATTCTTTTGTCCTTTCATCAACTTTTTTTTCTAATTCCTTATACAGTGTTAATAAATCTTTTTCAGCTGTTTCTAATTTTTTTTCCGTAATTATTTCTTCAATTGTTTTTTCCAGTACAGGTAATAACATATTTAATAAGTTGCTGTCTTTTATCAAATAATCCTTGGCTCCAAGTTTCATCATTTTTACAGCAGTAATTTCATCACCCATACCTGTTATTATAATAAAAGGAATCTTAATATTATCTTTTTTTAATGCTTTGATTAGACTATATGCATTCATATCAGGCAGGCTGTAATCGATTAATAAAAGGCAGTTTCTGTTTTTTTTAGTTAATTTTAAAGCTTCATTTCCTGTATAAATACCTACACTATTAAAACCTAATTGTTCAATTTTTTTCCTAATTAATATATTTAATTCTTCATCATCTTCAACAACAAATATTTTAAATTCTTTTTTTAAGCTTTCATTACTCATCTTATTATCTAATATTATTTATAATAAAATTATAGCTTCATTATATTTAGCTGTCAATACGTTGAAAAGAAATAAATTTATTAATAATTAATGATAAAAAAATATAAACATATTATGATTTTTTATAAAAAAAGATATTAATTATAATTATCTTTTTACTTCAATTTCCAGTCTTGGTATATATTTTATCTTTCCCGTTGCTTTATTATCAATATTAATCCATGAGCCATTATCCAAATAAAAATATTCAGGTATAACTCCATCCCAGTTATACCATTCTGTTGAGGCTATTTCAATTATACCAAAGTCAGAAATTTGGTTGGAGTAATCGGTTGTACAGTATCTTATATCATCCCTCCACATGGGATCTATTAAAAATCCATGATATTTTTCGGGTTCTTTAATCCAAGTCGTAACCATATCAGTAACATCGATAGAAACCGTTCTGTATGAATCCTTAAATGGTATTGCATTTGAATCTGCTTCACTGTTTTTTTTAATATTAAATACTATAATTTTACATTTATTTTCATTTGATTCTACTATAGGCAGGAGCTCGGCATTCATTTGAGTATCTTTATAAATATCGAGATATGTAATCTTTTCATCATCCCATTTTATTTTTACCGGTCTTAATATTATACAAACATTCTTTCTTATATTTGATGAATAATTAATATAAAATTTTAGACTCGCATGCATCACATCCCCGTTTATTTTTGATAAATCAAATCCGCCAATAATAAATGATTCTTTAATATTATAATCATCACTGCTATTAATATACATTGCAGGATAAGTTATATATCCGCCTTCAATTTTTTTTATTGTACCATACCCTATACCTTTAAAAGGTTCATTTTTACCGCTGATATTTATATCCGGATATAAACTTGATAATTGAGCGTCTTTTGTTGCCAAAATAATTATCCTGTTTGCACAACTATTGAAAAGTATAAAAAATAAAATGATTAAAAGAATGAAAAAGAATATTTTTTTCATAATCAATATACTGTAAAATAAGAAACCTGGCCTTTTATCGTATCCCACATCCTATTTTTATTTTCTAAATCTACTTTTTTTTCTCCATCTTCAAAAAAGAAATAATAATAGGTGCCTTGAGTAAATTTCTTTGTTATTATCCAATATCCATATTTATCTTTTACCATTGGATGAGAATATTGCGCCCAATTGTCAATTGAGCATACAAAATTTACTTCATTTGCATAAGGGCTATAATATCTAAATGTAACATTTTTTACTTTAGAGTCTGTTTCTTCTATTGCTGGCATTTCATCATAATATTTAGCTTCTTCCGGTACTTCTAAATAATATAATTTAGTACTGAATGCATCTTCCTGATAATCAGGATTATATGGGTCCTCTATCCAATAACCATTGACATTTATCATATATTTTAATGATTTAGTGTTTTCATTGATTTTTATAAAAACATATAAAACTCCATATAAACTCTCATTGTAATAATAATTTTTTTCCCAATTATCTATATTAGTTCTTATAAATGCGATGCCGCCTTCATTACCTGGAAGAGTAAACAATACACCGTTTTGTACAAATCTAGGCGGTCCCGGTTTTTTAATCAAATCAAAATCTATATATTTTTCATAAGAATTCAATAAGAAAGGCAATAATAGTAAAAATAATATTAAAAATATATTTCTATATGACATTAATTAAGTCCCAAAAATATAATTATGTATTAAAAAAATCGGATTTTTTCCGAAAAACTTAATAAAGTAATTAAATTTATCTAAATAACTATATATTATAGGTATATGATAAAAAAATTTAAAAAAAATGTTAAATTTTTTTTTATTTCTTACAAATTATATGGTACTTTAAGATAAATTCTTAATTAAGAAGGAATTAAATGCCTCTATTTAACGACCTGGATTTAATTAAAAAAAAGATTCAAAAAATCGGTAATGAAAAAGAAATTCTTGAGAATGAAAATCAGCCCTTTAATGATATAGAAATCCCGGATGAAATAAGTAAAGAAGATATAGATAAAGAAATTCCGGAAGAAGATATATTACTGGTAGATGATGATGAAGAAAAAAAAGTATCATTAGATGATATCATTGAAGGTTTTGATCAGGACAAGAAAGAGGAATCAGATGAAATAATAGATTATTTAAGTGAAGAAGAAGGAAGTATAGAGGATTCTATGGACCTTGATTCTGTTATTGATAATATTGATGGTCAAGAAGAAAAAATGGAAACCACTGAATCAGCAGAAGAAAGTGCTGATTTTGATTCAATATTAGACAACCTGCAGGATGAGACAGGAAAAACAGAAATTGATACATCTGATCTTGACAGTATTCTGTCGGGAGGTGAGGGATACGAAGAAAAAGAAGAAATGGATACCTCCGATATAGAGAGTCTTTTATCCGGCGATGAAGAGCTTGCAGAAGAAAAAATAGAGTCCGGCATAGAAGACATGGATAGCCTTTTATCAGAAGAAGAGTATACAGAAGAATCCACAGGTGAACAATTAGAAGGAATGGATGAGTTAGAGTCATTAATGGGTGAATCAGCAGATCAAAAAAAAGCTGATGAATTTATTTCAGACGAGATTGGATTGGAAGGGCTCGAAGATACCGGTTTCGGTACCGAAGAGGAAACGTCTGAAACATCAATGAAAGTAGATGACGCTTTAATGGATCTGGCAGGTGATTTTGGGGAAGAAAAATTTGAAGAAGAAGTCAGCAAAGAAGGTGAAGATGTTAATGCATTTTTAGATCAGATAAGCGCTGGTAGTGAATCTGCTGAAGAAATTAAAGATATAGATTCGTTAATATCGGAAGAAACGCCTTCTGATGAACAAGAAATTGAAAAAGAAAGTGATGAACAAATTTTTGATGTAGAGGAAGAAAAAACACAAGAGCCTTTCGGTGAAGTTGAAGGGGAAGAATACGAAGAAGATGAAGGATTTGACCAATTAGAAGACTTATCATCACTGGGTATGGAAGCTGTTGAAACAGATTTAGATTCTGTTTTAGCTGAAGAAGAAAAGGGTGATGAAGAATTAGAAAGTTTTGACCTTGAAAGTATAGGCTCAATATCGGAAGAAGTTACAACACCTTATGAAGAAAAAATATCTGAGCTGGCGGAAGAAGAGCAGCCTCTTAAAGGCATCGGTGAGATACCGGAAGAATTATCAGAAGAAGATATTAAAAAAGATAATGATATTGAGATAAAATTATCTGATGAAGAAAGAAAACAGATAATAATTACTTTAACTTCATTACCAAAAGAAGCTGAGGTAAAAATTTCAAAATTAATTGCAAGCGGTAAATATTCTAATTTACAACTTAAGCCATTAATTAATGCATTAATCGATAAAGATTCTCCCAGTATAATAATTAAATTATATGAAAAGATAACAGGCGATAAATCATTAGCTCATATATCCAGTGTTAAATATACAGGTGTTAAATTTGAAGAAAGAAGAAAATCTCTTTCTTATTTATTCCAAAAAAATGTAATGCCTATTTTGATGATTTTAACCGGATCTATCATGGTCATGCTTTTAGGTGCTTTATTATTTTTAAGAGTGATTAAACCTACATGGGATGCCGGCAGCCTGTATAAAAAAGGATACAAGTATTTATTAGAAAAATCATATGATGAAGCAAACAGGAATTTTGATCTGGCTTATGAAATACAGCCAAGATTTAAGGAAACTGTCAAGTTTGCAAGAGAATTCAGAAGGCAAAAACAAAGATTAAATGCAGAAAAAAAATATAAACTGGCTGTAGATATGAAATCCGGTAATATTCCTATTATGTTGGAGTTTGCAGATTTTTACAGAGAGATTAAAAATTATGAAAGTGCAGAACTAAAATATAAAGAATTACTAATATCGGATAATAAAAATATTGATGCAATGCTTGGATTAGCAAAAACATACTTTGACTGGTCTGATGATGTACATAATAAGATTAATGATGCAGAGCAGGTATACCTTGATATCCTTGATATTGATCCTAATAATAAAGAAGCAGTATATGGCAAATTAAACATATATCTAAAAGAGCAAAATTATAAAAAAATTATGAGCCATTATAAATATATCGAACAGAAATTTGGTAAAAAAATCGATCCGGTAGTCTATGCAAATTTAGCTAAATATTTAATAGATAAAAAAGAAATTGAAAATGTCAAAGATATTTTAGACAAGGCGTCACGCTCTTTGAAAAAAAATCAAATTTTGCCTGAAATACAATATCAATATGCAAGATACAACAAGGTATTAAATGTATATGATGAAGAAAGAAAATATCTTGAAAGAGCCCTGGATCAAATGGAAGTTTTAAAAAAGAAACAGAATGGATTTGTTGATAATAATTACAGTAAACTGCTCTCACGTATTTATAATGATCTTGGAGAAAGTTATGAAAGAACTGAAAAAAACAGTATAAAAGCAGAAGAATATTATAATTTATCAATACAAATGGATCCGGACTACGGGAAACCTTGTTATAATATAGCAAATTTTGCCTTTAATTATAAAAAACATGATGAAGGCTATTTGTTTGCAAAAAAATATTATGAAGAGGCAGAACGAAGAGGTTTTACAAATGACAGATTAAATTACAACCTGGGTATCTTATATTATAAAGAAAAAAATTATACGGACTCATACAGGAGAATTAATAAGATATTGGATAAATATCCTAATAACGCCAATTTAAAATACTTTGTAGGTACTATTTACTATAAAATGGGTAATTATGATTTATCTGTAAGCAGACTACTGGAAGCTTATATGTATTTTTTTGATATGGAAAAAAAATATGAACCCCTAGAGATAGATATTAAAGAAGATAATCTTATTATGAGAATGATGAAAATTGTATCGAATAACCTTGGCGCTGCATATCAAAAAAAATATGAAACAACTGGTTATCAAAATTTTTTAACTACATCTACTAAATATTACAGTGATTCAATTAACTACTTTGATATGCTTGGTGAAAGACCGGAAGAAAGTGAAACCACCATTGAAATGGAAGAAGAAGATGTTATTAAATTGAGAAAAGATCCTGCTCAGATAAATCTAAGAATGGTGTTATATCTTGATGCACCAAAAACAGATCCTATCATTTATGAAGATTTCCCGCTGGATTATGATATAAATCTGTAAAATATAGATAAATAACAATAACATTGATACTTAAAATGAGTAATTTAGAAGAGAGAATTAAAAAAGCGATTAGTGAACATATTGAAATTGTCCCTTTTAATGATAAATGGATATCTATGTTTAATGAAGAAAAAAAATTCTTGATTAAATATTTACCTTTAGATTTAATAAAAAGAATCGAGCATTTTGGCAGTACAGCAATTCCAAATTTATCAGCTAAACCAATAATTGATATATTGATAGAAGTAGCTTCATTAAAAGAAACAAAAGTTCATATAGTTCCTATTTTAAAAGAAAAGGGATATGAGTATTTCTGGCGTCCATTGTTTGATGAAGATAAACCGCCATATTATGCATGGTTTATTAAACGTAATGATAAAGGAATCAGGACTCATCATTTACACATGGTTGAAAAAACTTCCGAACTCTGGGACAGGCTATTATTTAGGGATTATTTAATTAAATTCCCGGAAATTGCACATGAATATGAAATCTTAAAATTAAAATTGGCTAAAAATTATTCAAATAATAGGATAGTTTATACAAAAGGAAAAACAAAATTCATTGTAAAATATACCAATATAGCAAAGAAATATTTTAAATTATAAATACAAAAAAATAGATAATTATATAAAAGTATAAAATCTGAAAGTCCGGTAATAGTAAGCCATAGTAAAAAATTATTAAAGAAACTCAATAAACAAAAAAATATTGTTAAGGAAAAAAGCAATAAAAATAAAATATCAGTTTTAATTTAGTTAGTGGAGGCTATGAATATTGTGAAAGACAATAAATATAAAAATACATTGATTTTGATCGGTCCCTGCCGTTCAGGAAAGAGTACAATAGCTCAAATAATTGCAAAAAAAATATCTAAACTTAATATTAGTCTAGATATAGCCGGTTATGAATTCATAAAAGAAATATACAATAAAAAAGATGAAGATTTATATAAAGAATATCTGAATACTCAAGAATTCATGAAATGGTTTGATTTAACAAGAAAATATGAAGCATATGTTGTAGAAAGGGCTTTATACGAATATGATAACTGCATCATTGATTTTGGAGCAGGGCACACTGTTTATAATGATAAAAAAAACTCAACAAAAATTACAAAATTATTAAAGCCTTATAAAAATATTTTCTTATTATTTCCTACTGAAAATATCGATAAATCAGTAGAAATTTTAATGAAGCGGTATGAATTTCCTCTTCATATTGCAACCGGTGAATACTTAATTAGACATAAATCATATTTTCAATTATCAAAATATATTATCTATACGGAAGGCAAAACGCCAATTGAAACTGCCGATGAAATAATATCTATATTTATTAAAAATAATCATTAAAATAATAAAATTTAATAAATTTATCTGTAAAAATATTATAATTTTTAAGATAATTATTTTCATCTAATATTTTTTTCTTAATAAATTTAATTAATATATCATTATTAATAGTAGACAGATAAATTAAAATTTAGGGTGTAATTATGATGCATATGAATTTATTAAATGAGTATATAAACGGTTATAATTTAATCAATAACAAAATTAAAAATATTTCCAAAAACTTATTATTATTCAAACCTGATATAAAAAATTCCTGGAGTATTAAAGAACATATAATCCATGTTGTTGACAGTGAAATAAATAATTTTATAAGGTGGAAATCGATCCTGGCTCAACCCTTTTCTACATGTTTTGTAATTGAAGAAGAAACCTGGACAAAAAATTTAAATTATGAAAAAGAAAATTTAAAAAAATATTTATTAATTTTTAAATTACTACGGGAATTAACATTTGAATATTTAAAGGATATAAATGAAAAAGAATGGGGAAAAAATTATTTTATACATAATTTTAAAAATAAAAAAAATAAGATAAATTTAAAATGTACAATTGAAATTTATACAAATCATGTATATGATCATTTAAAATTTATTGATAGAAATATTAATGAATATAATAAATTTATAAAAAACAGCATATAAAAAATAATTATTTTCTATTTATCAATGTTTAAACATATTTTATTGCATTCTACTTCCAAGGGGTAATTACCGTCAAAGCAGGCATAACAAAATTTATCCGGCTCTTTCAGACAATCCATTAGGTCTTCCTTACGTAAAAAAGTTACGGAATCTGCATTTATTACTTTTGCTATTTCCTCAGGGCTAGAATTTGATGATATTAATTCTTCTGTTGTAGGAGTATCAATACCATAAAAACAACTGTGTTTTATTTCAGGGCTTGACAAAAAAAGATGCACTTCTTTTGCGCCTGCATCCCTCAGCATTTTTACTATTTTTGAAGATGTAGTACCCCTGACCAGTGAATCATCTATTACTGCAATTGATTTATTATTAATTATTGATTTAATCGGATTTAATTTTATTCTTACTCCCTCTTCTCTAATATTTTGACCCGGCTTTATAAATGTTCTGCCTGTATAATGATTCCTTATTATTCCAAATTCAAAAGGTACTCCGGATGCTCTTGAAAATCCCAATGCAGCAGAATTACCTGAGTCGGGGACAGGTATTACAATATCAGGATTTACTTTTTTTAAACTTGCCATTTTTTCTCCCATTTTAATCCTGACTTCATGAACAGATTCTTTAAAAACTATTGAGTCGGGACGGGAAAAATATATCAATTCAAAAACACATTGCTTGTAACTTGATGAATAAGAAAATCTTTTTTTTGACAGCTTGCCTTTTTCACAGATTATCATCTCTCCCGGATTTACATCATCAATATATTCTGCACCTACTAAATCAAGAGCATTTGTTTCGGACGCAAAAACATATCCGCTCTTTATTTTACCATAGCATAACGGTCTGAATCCCAAAGGATCCCTGATTGCTATTAATTTATCCTTATGAATCATTAGTATAGAATAAGCCCCATTTAATTGATTTAAAGCGCTAATTAAAGAAGTTTCAAAATCATTTACAGGCATTCTTGCAATTAAATGTATTAAAATTTCCGAGTCTGATGTAGTTTGAAATATTGAGCCTGTTTGTATTAACTCATTACGCCTTAACTCAGCATTTGGGATATTGCCGTTATGAGCAATTGCAATACTGCCCTTATTACAAGTAAAAACAAAGGGTTGTGCATTTACAAGATTACTTGCTCCATGTGTAGAATACCTTACATGTCCTATACCGGTATCTGTTTGTTTATTAACTGGAAGTGATTTAAAAAAATTACCTGATATTAATCCCTGACGAATCAATAATTCTATTGAGTCCTCATTGTTATATGCTATACCGCAGCTTTCCTGTCCTCTATGCTGCAATGCAAATAATCCAAGATATAAATCTTTGATTAAATCTGTTGTGGGTTTTGATAATGAAATACCAAATATACCGCATTCTTCATTAATATCAAATGCCATATAATATCCTAAAATTATAATATATCAAAAAAAAAAAATTATGTCTATAAAGCGTTTAAACTCTTTTTTTTAAATATTTATCAATTTTATTTAAAGTATATATCTTAAAATTACCATTAATAAATCTGCCGTTTTTATAAAGAGATTTGCCTAATCCGCATTCAAAAAAAGTGTTTACTTCCAATTCTATAATCTTATTCATTGTGTTTTCCCAATTTAATACACTAAAAAGATTTTTAAAAATTTCAAGCTTTACTTCATCTCCTGTTTTTATTACAGATTGGTCTATTGTTGAAACATATTCATAAACAGGCTTATTAATCTTTATAGTATCCAGGTATTTTTTAAAATCAGATGATGACTCCTTTATAAAACTAGAATGATATGGAGTATTAATATTTAGAAGTTTTACACTTAGTGCCCCTTCATCCTGAGCAATATTTAATGCCTTTTCGATATCTTCTTTAATTCCTGATAAAGTATAACTGAATTCATTGTTTATATTTACAATTTCAATTTTAAATATATTTTCATTAATTATTTTTTTTACATCATCATGATTCAATCCAATTATTGCCCCCATCCTGTATTGAGAATCATCAAGATGATTTAATGCAAAATAATAAGCATTTTTTATTAACTGTAATCCATCTTCAAATGATATTGATTTAGTAGAATAAAAAGCTGCATATATTCCCATACTGTATCCGGAAACATATTTCGGCGTAATATTTTTGGATTCAAGATAATCGGAGACAGCAGCACTATAAATATAGGTATAATACTGCAGTTCAATTTCATTTAAATGAATTAAATTATCATTATGTTTGATATTGATTATTTTTGAAGCCTTTAAAATATATTCTTTAAACAGCTCAATCAGTGTGTTTAAAGATTCTAAATTTAAATCAGAATAATCAATACCAAAAGCAGGAAAAATAAAACAAATTTTGTCCAAAAATTATTCCCTTTTTAAAAGAGTATTTTTATATAAATTTTTTGATTATTTAAATTTATTTAATTTATTAATCTAACTCTGCAATCTTATTTTCATGTTCAATGATTAATAGAGTCATATCTACAATCTGCCCGATTGTTTCGACCGGGTGTTTTACTACATATTTACCGACAGTTTTAAGTTCTATATCAAGATTAAATTTTTTCTTAAAAATTTCTAATAATTCTAAAAACATTAAAGAGTCGCCTTCCAAATCTCTTAATACATTGGTGCTATCATTTATATCATCCAAGTCAACCTCGCACTCTTCAGAAAAAAAATCATAAACTGTTTTTTTTACTTCTTCTCTTGTTTTATCCGTTATTTTTGCCATTAATAATACTCCTTTTTTACTGATTGTAACTTTTTAGTACTAATGTTGCATTATGTCCGCCAAAAGCAAATGAATTGGATAATGCATAATTTATTTTTTTATTTCTTGCTGTATTAGGCACATAATCAAGATCTAATTCAGGATCCGGATTATCATAATTTATAGTTGGTGTTATTATATCATTATATATACTCATGATTGTTGTTACAGCCTCAATGGCTCCTGATGCTCCAATTGTATGCCCAAGCATTGATTTATTAGATGAAATCATTAAATTATTTGCATGATTTTTAAATAAAGATTTTACTGCCATAGTTTCATATTTATCATTTAATGTTGTTGACGTACCATGTGCATTTATATAGTCTATATCTTTAGTATCAATATTTGCATTTTTAATAGCTTTTTCCATACATTTAGCCATGCCTTCACCATCCTGCATAGGAGCCATAATATTATAGGATTCATTGGTTGTAGCATATCCTGCCAGCTCTGCATATATTTTTGCCCCTCTTCTCCTTGCATGCTCTTCGGACTCCAAAATTAATATACCTGCACCTTCCCCGATAACAAAACCGTCCCGATCCTTTGAGAATGGTCTTGAAGCTTTTTCCGGTTCATCATTTCTTGTTGACAGTGCGTACAATTCATTAAACCCGTTTATCTCTTCCGGGTTTATTGTCGAATCAGCACCGCCCACTATAACATAATCGGCTTTATTATATTTAATTAAATCATATCCAAGTCCGATGGCATATGCGGCAGATGAGCAGGCTGTATTAAGACTTAAACTTGGACCTTCAAATTTATATCTTAATGATATCCATGCAGGCATTGCGTTATTCATTCCCTTAATAATTGTATTCTTTACATCGTCTTCTTCAACACTTTTATTACCTGTATGAACAACTCCAAGGATTACGGCACATCTTTCTTTATCCAATGCTTCAATATCTACACCGCTTTTTTCAACAGCTTCAGCTGCACAGATATAACACATTTGTGTAACCCTTGTCATTTGTTTTCTTATCCTCTTTTTTATTTTTTCATCTGCATAATCATCAAAATTATCCGGCAATTGAGCCGCGATTTTTGTTAAACTGTCAGAAGGGTCAAATAAATTTATTTTTTTAACACCGCTTTTACCTTTGATTAAATTTTCCCAATTAGTCTCTAGTGTTAACCCAAGGGAGGAAATAATATTCATGCCTGTAATTACTATTTTTCTATCCATAATATTTTAAAGCTATATAAATAAATGTTTTTTAATCAAATGTCAAAATAATTTTTTCAATTTTTTAATAAAACACTCGGTTTATAATAGCATATATTGTATTTTTTATAAAATTTTTCCAGTTTTTTTAAAATATTCTCTTTTCCTATTTCATTTGACAGTTTAAACGGACTTTGCTCTAAATCCATATATTCCATTATAGCATATTCTATCTCATTTTTACAATTTGGCAACATTTCTAAAAAAATATAAACCGAATTTATATAAATATACAATAATCTTTCGATTATTTCATCACTATTTATGTTTTCTTCACTTTTATATATTTTTTTTTCATTATAATCATAAAAGCCTATATTTGTTTTTATGCCAAGTTTATTTTCATCAATCATCTTTTTCAATGTAGTCAATAAATCATTAAAATAATAGTTATCTACCATACCGGATACAAATTCTTTTACAGAAGGATATATAACATCAATACCAACATTATCAAATAATTCGAATACACCCATTGGGAAAATATTTTGTTTAATAATATTATCGATTTCTCGATATGATAAACCAAATTCTTTTGCAGTAATAAAAGCTTCATTTTGGAATATTAAAAACAATTTATTTAGATTAAATCTACTGTTTTCATTAATTATAAGATGAAATTTTTTTATCGCTTCTAAAAAATTATCTATTATACGAATTATATCTGATTCATTTAGATCTGTTACAAAAACTTCCGTTACATTTTTAAGTTTTACAGGATAAAAAAAATGAAGACCTATGGCTCGCTTTTTCCTTTTTTGAGAAACTTCTTTAAATATTTTTGAAGGTATAAAAGATGAAGAATTTGTAGCAAAGATACAATCTTCTTTTACTATCCCGTCTATATCAGTAAAAAGCTTTATCTTTTCATTTAATTCCTCAAAGATTGCTTCAATAATTAAATCACTTTCAGCCAATTCATTAAGATCATTAGTTATTATTGTATTATTAAGTTTATTATTAAATAAATTATTATCAATAATTTCCGATTTAAGCATTCTGGATATTCTTTTTTCAAATTTCTTTTTTAAGTCTGGAATCATTTCAGCATATTGACATATCCATATCAGATTATAATTAAAATCATTAAGGTAATAAAAAATATCAGTACCCATTTTACCGCTGCCGATAATACCGATTTTTTTTATTTCATTCATTTTCAGTTTCCTTAACAGCAATATATTTCTTTTTTAAAGACATTATTCTATTGTATGATTCTTCCAGCCTTGATAATGAAATTTTACCCTCATCAAGCAGTTCAATTATTATACTTACCGCCCTGGGTGTAACATCTTCATCATATTCCAGATTATTACCGAATAGAAGTATATCGATCCCGCTATTTATTGCAAGATGTATACTCTGTTTTAAACCAAAGTGATTTGTAATCGCCTTCATCTGTAAATCATCAGATATAACAACACCTTGATATTTCAATTTATTTCTCAATATATTATTTATCATATTTTTTGACAGTGTTGAAGGATAATTCCTGTCGAGTTTCTTATTAAACAGGTGCCCCGTCATAATCATACTGCACTTATCGGCTTTAATAATTTCTCTGTAAGGCATTAATTCAATTTTCTGCCATGTTTTAGTTATATCGGTTATTCCTAAATGGGTATCATCTTCAGCACTGCCGTGTCCCGGGAAATGTTTAAGACAGGTAATGATATTATATTTTTCATGCCCTTCAATAAATGCAAGTGCCTGATTAATAACTATATGGGGATTACCGGAAAAACTTCTCTCCAGCTTGCCTATAGCAGGACTCTTTGGATTTATATTTACATCAACAACAGGTGCAAAATTTAGATTAATCCCTATATCAAAAAGTGTTTTTGCGATATTTTCACCGGCATTTTTTGTAAACTCAATATCATTTTTATCTCCAAGCTGTTTTGCAGAATATGTTTTATCAAATCCGCATTCACATTTTAGTCTATTTACCCTGCCTCCTTCCATATCAACTGCAATAAAAAGAGGTATTCTAGAATACTCTTGAAGTTTTTGGGTTAAATTTAAAACCTGTGAAGGACTTTTTATATTTCTGCTAAATTCTTTCAATATCACATCATAGTCAAAAAGAACAACTCCGCAGAGATTGTATTCCTCAATATCTCTTACAATAAAATGATCATTATTTACATCCATACCTCTAAAACCGACCATAATTAATTGACCGATCATTTTTTTTATATCCGCCCCTATAGGATTGGGGAGTTGTGCTGAGAATGATGTTAATAATGTATATAAAAATAATATGAGTATATAAAACAGGATTGTATATATTTTTTTTATGATTATTTCTCCACCTTTTTTAATTCTTTGCTTTTTTCTTTTTCTAGATCTATCTTGTTAAAATCATCGGACTGCGGGATTATCATATAAAAATCATATGTATAATCAATCTCAATTATGCCATTTTTTAACTGAAAATCCAATACATGCCCTCCCTTTTTTTTATCATCCGTAATAAAGTGAAAATGATATCCGGCAACATTAATATTATTCACATATTTAGGCAGTTTAAACCCGATAATAGTGCCGGTTGTGTTTGATAATTCAAAAACAGGCTGATTTTTTACTATTTCAACCAATTTTTTATATGGTTTTGACTGTTTAGGTACACTTCTAACCTTCATTTTATCAAAAGATCCTTTTACTTTTATTGCATATGGTATATTATCCCCGGGTAATAAAGAGTCAATATAATCTTCCAGTTCTTTAAAATTAAAATTTTTATTAATTTCAACTTTTTTATCAATTTCAAAATTAGTTACTGCAATAAACGGGGTCATGCTGCTTTCATTTATTTCATAAACATTTCCGTCTGATTTTATCTGATAAAATTTATTATCCAGGAATATCATTTCACCGTCAAGATTATTAAAAGTTCCGATACCAAAATCACCATATTTTGAAGCATTCCTTAATGTCAAATCCCCGTCATAATATCCTTCAAGAAGTGCATTAATTGTGGAATACTGGAATATAGTATCTTTATTATTTTTAATATTGCTGCAGGAGAATGCCGACAAAATAATAAAAATAATAAAAATAATAAATATATTTATTTTATAAAATTTATTCATATATTATTCTCCTGTAAATTAACTGTTTATATAATATAAATTTTTCATCGGGTAATTACAATAAATTTTTATGAATTCTGATTGCTTCTCTACACTCACAATTTACATAGATTATATATGTTTCTGCTAGTTTAAAAGCAATGGAGTTTTTAAAATAATATTAAATTATTTATATTCATTTGGATTAGAATAAAACCTCCAGTACCTTACACCATCTATATCTATAATATATTTCCTGATTTCCTCCGGCTCATCTTCATCCATTTTAATATTAGAAATTTTATAAACTAATTTTACCGGTTTTATTTCAACCTCAATAGTATTTCCATTAATTAATTCAAATTCACTTGCCGACGAGCCTTCCGATTCTGTAAACTGTCCATTAAAGATTATTGTAATCTTCTGTATCGTCAATACTAATGTATTATTTGTTATTTCCCATTTGCCGGAGTATTTAACAACTCTTTTTGAAAAATCCATTTGATTGAAATTAAAAATAAAATTTTTATTTGAAAAAAATTGATATGTATCCGACCAGCCGGCAGCAAGTTCCGGGGAATTCTGCCAGACGCCGATCAATTTTTTTTCTAACTCATCGGCATTTATAAAACTTAAAGAAACCAGAATACTTAATATTAAATATATTTTTTTTACTTTATTCATTTATTTCTCCTATTTATTTTTTTATCATAGTAAATCCAGCCTGCATGAATTTACTAACTTCAGTTACAAAGCTGAATATTAAATCATCTTTATTTAATTCTTCTTCCCTTAAAATTTTATCGAGACAGATAAATACCATAGGAGGCCCCGAGTATCCCATCTTGGATATTTTTGTATACAATGTATCCATGTTGATTCCCAATTTACTGCATTCTTCCATAACAAGATCAGAAATATGCTTTGAAGGAAGATTAACCTGAAAATATTTTAAATTTGTAAGATCTATTTTATATTTTTCTATCATCCTTTTTAAACCTTTATAAAACACGGTGCCGTCCTGATCATGAAAGTATTTTCTCAACTGCTCCTGGAATACCTGTGTTATATGATGATATCCATTATTAAATTCATCAACAGGATTCATCCAATATGCAGGTCTTCTGTTAAACATTACAGAGGGCTTTTTACCGCCTATAGACTCCATATAAGCATGTTCTAAAAACACACCGTTTTTATCATCATTTGATGCTTCAAGCACCAATGCACCCGCACCGTCGCATAAAAAATTTCTTAAAAAAAGCTCTTCTTTTTTTACTATCGGCTGATTATAATACTCTGCCCGAAGCTCGCTTGAAGACATGCTTGATGAAAGTACAAGAGCATTTTTATATCTGCCGTTTTTAATTAGATCATTAGCAAGCAGTAAAGCTTTATATGCCGAAGTACAATTGGAATGAATTGATAATTCTGCACATTGCTCTATACCCAATGCTTCCTGTATCCTGACGGTTGCAGTAGGCATCTGATCCATATGAGCACTTCCGTAAGTTATTAACTCAACATCCTCCGGTTTTAACCCTGATTTATCAAGGGCTTTTTTTGCAGCTTTAACAGACATAGTTACATTGTCTTCCGTGAATTCTCTTGTTACAGGATCGATGGCATAATGATAATATTCTACTTCTAAAAGCTCACTCATTACAGCCTTGATCCTTTCAAGCCATTTCTTTATTTTAACAGGAGCATCCTTTAATTCCCCTAAATATTTATCTATTTCATTATACGGTATCGGCTTACCCGGGAGGAATGATCCCGATCCTGTTACCTTTACATAAATATTTTTATTCAATTTATTCTCCCTAAATAATTTTAAATAAGTTAATAAATAACCATTTTTCTTAAATAAAAATTTAACTTTTTTTGGCTATTTTTATTGCAATATCGATTACCTCTTTTTTAGGTACTATTTTATCGACAATCTTCATTTTTAAGGCTTCTTCTGCACAAAAAGTATTTCCTCTAAGCATTATCTCCATTGATTTGGATAAGCTTGTAAATTTTAACAGGTTTTGCGTACCCCCGCAGCCCGGCATAAGGTTAAATGTTGACTCAGGAAAACCAAAAACCGTATTTTCGCCGCATATTCTGATATTACAGTATAATGCCAGTTCTAGTGCTGATCCTATACAGACTCCTCTGATTGCAGCAATTACAGGAATATGAAGATTTTTAAAAAAAGATAATGCTTTGTTGTTTTCTATTAAAAAATCGGGATATTTCTTAATATTCCCTTTTTTGTCTACTTTTGTCTGTGCTTTTATTGTAGTTAATAAATCATTTAAATCCGCTCCATATGAAAAATGCCTGCCGTTGCCGTATATTACTATTGCTTTTATTTCATCCAAATTTATTTCATTATTAATTATATGTTTTAATTTTATAAAAAAAGCATTTGTCATTTCATTAGTCGGGGGATTATTGAGGATAAAATGACCAATATGTTTTTCTACTTTCCATTGTATTATGCCGTTCATATCTTACCTATTTTGCTTCTTTATCATTTATTTTAAGCTTATTTGCTTTTTCCAGCCTGTTTACTTCTTTAATTACCAATTTGCAAAACATCTTCATTTCTTCATCAATAGCATCTTTAAATGTCATTTTTCTTGAGTTGTTAATTGATTGTACTATTGATTTAATAACATCTATGTCTTTATTATCCGTCATCTTTTTTAATAAATCAAAAGAAAAATCATAAACATCCTTGTCCGGTACAACATAATCAATTATTCCGATCTCATGAGCTTTTTCAGAATTAACAATCTCACCTGATAAAATAACTTCTATTGATTTGCCCTCGCCGACCAGTTTAGGAAGTCTTATTGTCCCGTTTAAGCCGGGCATTAAATTCAGCTCGCTTTCAGGCAAAGCAATTAAAGCTTTTTCTCCCGCTACCCTTATATGACAGCTTAATGCGATCTCTAAACCCCCGCCAAAACAAGCGCCTTTTATAGCAGCTATAGTCGGGATTGTAAGGTTTTCTATATAATTTAATAATTTTATACCTTTTTTTATTCTTTCATTTAATGATTTTAATCCGTCTTTTTTTAAAAGCGTATCTTTATTAGCGCCTGCCGAAAAATGCCTGTTTGATCCCTGTATAATCATACCTCTTAAATGATGTGTATTTATCCATTTTTTTAATTCTTCCAGTTTTATAAATTCAGGTTCTTCTAGTAAATTTTGAGGAGGATTTTTTATGGTTAATATACCTATATGATCTATAATCTTTGTTTCCGTTATTTTCTTATGCATATTATCCTCAAATTTATTTTATTTTCAGGAATTCATCGGGGAAATCCATAGGTATTTTTTTATTATTAATCAATATAGTTTTAACTTCCGATTTACATACCAATAAGTCATTTTGTTTATTATAAATCTTGTGATTAAATATTAAATAAGGTGATTTTTTTTTTAATGAAGTTTTTATAATAATCTCATCAAATAATTTTAATTCTCTTGCAAAATGTATCTTTATATCCGTTATTACTAAAAATAATTTATTATTTTTAAAATAGTTAAAAAGATTATGAGCCTTCAGGATTTCCCATCTTGCCTGTTCAGTATAATTTAAATAAACTGCATTATTTACATGATTATATGAATCTAATTCATAACCTCTTACAGATAATTCATATATATAGTCCATTTAACACCTTGTTAATTCAATTTTTGCTATAATATAAAAAAGTTTAAAAAAAAGCAATATAATGAAATAATAAATATTATTTTTATAATTATTTCTTAACATTTTGTATTTTTTATAATATTTTAGATTATTATGAAAATTAATAAAAAGATTTATTTATTTATATTATTATTATTATTAATCACATGTATAACTCCGGAAAAAAAATATTACAGTGCTTTTACCATGATTCCGGGAACAGAAAGAAAAATGAAGACCCCCGGATTCTGGATCAGTCTTCATACTAATCCTGATAAACTAATAATGAACAGGTCTCAAATAAAAAATTTTAATAATACTGTAAATTCCGTTAAAAATGTTGTTTTATATGAGAATATATATGAAGGTGATAAATTAAAAAATCAAATAATAAAAATATATGACTATATAAGCAAACAGAAATTATATTTTTATAACGGTAAAAAGCCTTTTAAAAGTTACTATGATTCTGTTCTATCTAATATCAATGTAGAAAGTATTAATAATGAGATTAATGTAAAATTCGGGATAATAATAAAATATACAAACCAGCGTGCTTTACCTAGTTATGATTTATTAAATGATATACGTGGAGAATATTTTTTTGACAGTTTACAGATGAGTGCACTGGATATCGGTACTCCGTTAGCCGTTTTACATAAAAGCAAAGATAATAACTGGTATTTTGTACATGGCCCTATATCAGACGGATGGGTAGAGGCGGGATCCTTTGCATTCTCAAGTAAAAAAATAATCAGCTATTATATAAACAAAAACCCCTTTACTGTAATAACCGATCCAAAAGCAGATATTTATATGGATAAAGGGTTATTAAAGCATATTGATTATGCCAGAATGGGAGTTAGATTCCCGTTAAACAGGATAATTGACAAAAATACAGCCGAGATCCTTATTCCATATAGAAATGATAAGGGTTATTTAATAATAAAAAAAGGGTATATTTTAAAAAACAGTATAAATATCGGCTATCTTAATTATACTCCCAGGAATATCATAATCCAGGCATTTAAACTTTTAAATACACCTTACGGCTGGGGAGGAATGTTTGGGGAGCAGGATTGTTCAAAATTTTTAAATGAAATCTTTGCAACAGCAGGCATTATACTTCCAAGAAATTCATCAGCACAGGCGCATGCCGGTGAAATTATCGGAGAGTTTAATAAAGATACTGAAAATGAAGAAAAAATTCAAATCATCAAAGAAAAGTGCATTCCCGGGGTTTCTTTATTTAAACTTGACGGTCATATTATGCTCTATCTTGGAGAATATAATAATAATTTTTATGCTGTCCATTCTATATGGGCATATAGAGAAAAAAAAGGCCCGGCAGATACGATTAGATTAATTAATAGGACCGCAGTAACGGATATGTCTCTCGGGGATAAAACAAAAAAAGGCTCATTTTTAGACAGATTAATAATTATCAATAATGTAAATTAAGAAATAATTATCTTCTTTTATTAATTCTTTATTCTTAAAAGAAACAATTCATAAAACATAAAACTTTATTTTTAAATTAATATAAATTTCTTAAAAAAATTTAATGTAAAAAGGTACTAACCAATTGGTACGGTCGATTCCCGTAAAAAATGATTTAAAATCTATAACAAATTTAAAAAAAAGGAATTAAAATGATGAAAAAAAATTTTCATGGATTATATTTATTTTTAATAATAAGTATAATAATTTTATGTGTATCCTCATGTACACAAACTTATGAGATTGAACAGGAAGGTGAAGAACAGCAAGAAGAAAGTAAATCGGATAGTGATGAGAATGCTGTTGCGCCAATTGAAAGGATCGATGTAGGTGACGGTGAAGTTTGCTTTTATACCGATGAAGACGGTTTTTTATTAACAATCAAATCAAAATCGGATGAAACCATCAACTCATTACTTGTTATGTCACCAATAGAGATCTATGAAAAGTATAAAGGAGAAGCTGCTCCTGAAGATTTAGTTAAAATAGTAGAAGAATCCGGCTATGAACCTGTACCAGAAACAGATATTGGGAACAATGAAATTAATTTATCCCAGGAATTAAACAGAAGTACATTTACCGATTTAGTAGAATTTTTTAGGAATTATTATGGTGATCGTGCTACACTTGATCATTCTGTAGCTTATGGCACATCAAGTGATTCCTACAAGAAAAAAGTAGGCGGCAGTTTATACTTAATAGCGGCAGTATATACAGTTTCAGGTAATGTACAGCACAGAATGAGAAGAAGGGTAATCCGTGCATTTAAATCTAATTATTGGACAACAATAGCCTCCCCATTAACGGTATATGCAGGTGAAACGATTGTTGCAAGAGCAACATACTCTAAATCAAGAGAAATTACATCAGATATTATCAATGTTAACGGTACTTACCATCATTGTGCAGGATATAGAAGTTATTATTAATCAATTTATTAAAGAAGAGGGGATTATTCCCCTCTTCTTATTTACTACAGTCATAATTTTTGCATTTTTCCCAAGTTAATCCTATCATATTTTTTTACTTTATTATTTTAAAGATTAAAATTGATCTTTCCCTTTATAAATATGATTGTATTATCATTCTCTCTACTTATTTTTTCTAAAATCCTATAATAAAAACATTATAAAATAAAAAATTCTTAATCAATATTACATTTTTACTTATAAAAGCAAAATATAAAAATGTACTAACCAATTGGTACGGTCGATTATTGTGAAAAATGATTTAAAATCTAAAATAAATATTAATAAGGAGTTAATAATGAAAAAAAATTTTAACGGATTATATTTATTGCTAATAATAAGTATAATAATTTTATGTGTATTTTCATGTACACAAACCTTAGAAAATGAAAATGAAGGAGAAGATCAAAAAGAACAAAGCAACTTGGAAAGTACAGGAGAAGAAACAATAGAAAAAGCCGATACCCCGCTTGCTGTTATTCAATTAGGTGATAATCAATTTGTAGAGATTGTAGAACCGGAAGAAGGAGATCTTTATATATGCGGTGTTTCCAACTCAATAGAAAACATCAGGAATGTAAGAAGTATGTCACTTGTAGAGCTTTATGAAAAATATGTCGGTAAAAAAGCACCGGAAGCATTAGTTAAAGCACAGGAAAGATCTAATTATGTCCCTGAAGATTCTAATTCAATAAAAACATTTAATGAAGATGATTCTGCAACAAGTAGATCAATGAGTTATTCAACAGCACAAAATTACTATTATAGCACATTTCCCGGTACAATAATTACATATTATGTTTGTGCCTGCGGTTCCAGCAGCCATTCTTTTGTACTGGAATCAAAAGATCCATATTATATATCTGCTCTTGCAGCATCAAACTCAGGACATTTTAATTATAAAATGTACAGAAGAGTAATCAGAGCATTCAAATCAAATTACTGGAAAACAGTAGCAGGCCCTTATACAATATATGACGGTCAATATGTATGGTCTAAGTGTTGTACTAGTAATCGAAGAGAAATAAAATCATATGTTTATAATAATACCGGAACTTTTCATCATATAATCGGTGGTAATTAAAATAATCTATTAACAAAAAAAGGGGGATTTATCCCCCTTTTAAATATATTCATAAATCAAATGATTATTTCTGCATGGTTTAAAACCTATCCCCTCATATAATTTTTTAGCTTTATTATTATCAGGTAATACTTCAAGCTGAAAGGCAGCAGCGTTATTAAAATGATTATTAATTAAATATTTAATAAAATTTGAACCGATCCCATTATTTCGATAATCAACCTTTATATATAATTCATCAATATTTATAATATTACCTCCATACTCATTACTCCAATAATTAATCAATATACAATACCCGATGATTTCATTATCATTTTGTATTATTTTTATTTCTCCTTTATCCGGATGATTAAGGAGTTCATTAAATGTTTTTAATATTTTTTTGTCATTTATTTGTTTATACCCGGGATCCTCTGAATATAAGGATTTAATAAGCTCTTTTACTGTATCCAGATCATTTTTTTTAAATTTTCTATATTTAATATTCATAACCGTCGTATTTAATATTAAAATTTAATTGTTTTCTTCCAATACTCTGTTAAGCCAGTCCTTAACCATATCATTAAATAATACATCCTGTTCAATCTGCAAATTATGCCCCGCTTTATCCAGTATCACAAATGTTGCTCTGGGATAATTTTCGATAATAAGCCATATATCCTTATATCCAACGGCAGAATCCTGTCTTCCCATAATCATCAGTGTTGGTTTTATAAAGGGCTTGTCCAGTTTATCTACGTTAAAAGTAAATGGAACATTCTGTCCCAGGTTTCTTTCAAGAAAATCATTATCTGCAATTTTTAATCCGGTTAGTATTTCATCCTTAAATCTATACCAGACTTTCTTATTCTGGATAACATTTATGGATTCAAAATATCTTCTGTCTTCATCCGAAAGGCTGTTTAATAAAGACCTGTCTTGTACAAATATATGCAAATCGGGAGAATTAGCCTTCTGGGTTTCAGGTAAAGCTACAGGACAGATTAAAAGAAGTCCGTTTACATTTGAGGCTCTTTTTTTTATTACACCTCTTGCCAGATAGCCTCCGTATGATTCTCCTACAACTAAAAAATGCTGATCCTGCGGTATTATGCCGTCAATAAAGTCTAAAATCAAATCCAGCATTTGATCGGATCCTTTTATCCATGACTCTCCCCGGGTTTTTCCCATGCCGGGCATATCAAAATAAATTCGTTTAAATTGAGCTTTAATTGATTTAAATACAGGCTCCATACACCCCTTCATAATCCTATGATCAGGCCCCCAGCCGTGAATCATTATAACAGGAATGCCGGAACCATACGTTTCATAATATATATTGATGTCTTTTACTGAATAATGCACAATTTATAATCCTTATACTCTTAGAAATTATATAAAAAGCATATTACTTTAATTTAATTTTAATTGTCAATATATTTAAATATAAAACAATTGACACTTTTATATAATTTTTCTTTAATAAATTAAAATTTTAATTCAACAGGAAAAATACAATGAATGATATTAAATTAATAATAGAAAATTTAAAAAATACCCCTATTGTCCTAAATTCTTTTATCGAGTCTATACCTGTAGATAAATATGATGTAGTAAAAAAAGACGGATTTTGGTCAATTAAAGAACATATTGTTCACCTTTATGAAACTCAGCCTATGCTTTATGAGAGACTAAAATTATTTAAAAATGAAGATAACCCTGTAATAAAACCTTATATCCCAAGTCATAGGATAATTAATGATAAAATTGATATTAATATTTCAGAGTTATTAATTAAATTTTCAGAATTCAGAAAAAAACAATTGGATTTAATACTTACATTTGATGATAAAATCTGGCAAAAAAAAGCAATTCATCCGGAATACGAATCATACGGGGCATACATACTGTTAAGACACATGATGCTTCATGATTACTGGCATATGTACAGGATAGAAGAGTTATGGTTGGTAAAAAATTTATAAATTGTTCAAATCAATATCCCTGACCTTCAATTTTACATCAATATTTGTACCCACATACTCTTTTATATTATTGTTTATAATGTTTTCTCCTGCTATATTTCCCTGATCTATAGATGATTTTACAAATCCCCATGTTTTATTTTTAAACTGTATACAATCACCTGCTGCATAAATATCAGGATCATTTGTTTGTAAAAAATTATTAACAATGATTCCTCTATCAGTATCAAGGCCGGCTTCTCTTGCAATTTCTATCCGGGGTAATGCGCCTGCAGAAACAATAATTATATCGCCATGGATCATTTTATTACTTTTTGTCTTAACTATTAATTTATTGTTATCCTTATATATTTCTTCACATAATTCACAAAGATAAAAAACAAAACCCTTTTCCTCCAGCATATTTTGCAGTTTACATGATTTTTCATTTGCAAGCTGTTTATTTAAAAGACACTCAGCAACTTCTACTATCCTGATAGTCCTGTTTTTTTCTATAAAGCTGTTGGCAAGCTCCAATCCAAGCAGTCCGCCGCCGATTACAATTATTTCATTTTTACCTCTGGCATTATTCTTTATATTGACTGCATCATTTATTGTCCTTAAGGTAAAGATATTTTCATTTTTTATACCCTTAATCGGGGGAATAAATGGATTTGCTCCAGTTGCAATTAAAAGCTTATCATACTGATCCTTATTATTTTTAGTATAAATCTCTTTTTTATTTTTATCTATTTTAATTATTTCCTGATTTAGATTAAGAATAATATTGTTTTTTTCATACCATTCATTTTTGAATACCATTAATTCATTTTCATTAATTTTGCCTTCTATTAACTCATGCAGTCTGGGACGGGCATAATATGGATAATTTTCATAAGAGTATATTTTTATTTCAGCATCTTTATTTAAGCTTCTTATTTTGTTTGCTGCTGTTGTTCCTGCCGGCCCATTGCCTATAATCACTATTTTCATAAAAATCCTTTTGTTTAATTAATAAAAAATGGAGCTATCCAATAAGTATATATTTATTATATAGCCCCATTTATTTATAGCTTAAATAATAAAATTTATTATTCTACCGGTGAAAACTGATCCTTACCTACGCCACATTCCGGGCAAACCCAATCATCCGGTAGGTCATCAAAAGAAACATTATCATTCTCAGCAGGATCATATATATAACCGCAAACATCACATACGTATTTTTTCATTAAGGTACTCCTTTAAATAATCTATTTTATTCATTATATTTAAAAAAAATTATTAATCAAGAGATTTAATAATTTTTTTCTTTTAATTGAAAATAATTTTGAGGATGTTTACAGGCAGGACAGGTTTTTGGAGCCTCTTTCCCTCTATGAATATGACCGCATTTCCTGCATTTCCACTCGACCTCTTCATCTTTTTTAAAGACCTTGCCTTTTTCAATATTTTCTGCAAGCTTTTTATATCTTTCTTCATGCTCAACTTCTACTTTTGCAATCATCTCAAACTGTACGGCAACATCATTAAATCCTTCCTCTTTTGCAATCTCTGCTGCTTCAGGATATAAGATTTCCCATTCTTCATGCTCACCTGCTGCCGCCGCTTTTAAATTTTCAAGTGTTGACCCAATTACACCGGCAGGGTATTTTGCCTGGATTTCTACCATGCCTCCCTTTAAAAATTTGAAAAACTGTTTTGCATGCTGTCTTTCATTATCTGCAGTTTCTAAAAAAATTTCAGCAATGTGTTCATATCCTTCCTTTTGAGCCACTTTGGCAAAAAATGTATACCTGTTTCTTGCCTGGGATTCACCTGCAAATGCAGCCAATAAATTTTTTTCGGTTTTACTGCCTTTTAAATCCATTCTATTATTCTCCTTTATCTTTTTTTTATTTATTAAAAAATATTAGTTTTCAACCTTTATCATATCTTGCCCGCAGCAGACAAGAGTCCCGCCGCCGCTTTCCAATACCTTCTCTTTATTAC
>Ga0209164_1000396_pt1 | contig 109484 bp, 100 predicted proteins | sample MTBNYHSulfiMetaG_FD_187458 | JGI IMG/M metagenome (GOLD analysis project Ga0209164, IMG submission 187458) | Enrichment culture microbial communities from rom New York Harbor, USA that are MTBE-degrading - MTBE-NYH (New York Harbor Sulfidogenic)... | ecosystem: Environmental > Aquatic > Marine...
GGCTTGCTAAAAAATGGAAGTGCATAAAATGACTATACAAAAATGCCCGTCTGACATGGTTAAGATATTGAAAATACGCGCAATAACGCCAAACTATGTATACTAACCCAAGCCTGAATTATTGCTGTTTTTTGTGAAAATTTCATGGCAAGCGCGTTATTTCGTGCGATAGGAGAGAAACATGGTGGACCTGAGTATCGAGTTTTCCGGAATCCGACTCAAGAACCCTGTCGTGGCTGCTGCCGGTCCCATCACTTCAACGCCGGAGACCATCACACGTTGCATTGAACAGGGAGTAGGAGCCGTGATTGTGAAGAGCGTGGGGCTGGACAGGGAAAACCAGCTTTTGCCTCGCCCGGGAAATTGGTTCCTGGACAGACTGGGTGAGCGCGGCGGCCTCATGCACTGCTTTGCAGGACTGTTAACCCCGGAGCAGGCAGCCGAATACATAGGCGTGGTGAAGTCCATGAGCCAGGGGGAGGATGTGCGCCTCATCGGCAGCTTCTTCTTCATAGGGCCATGGACCGGCCTTCCGCCCTTCAAGCCGGTTTCACCGCCTGCGGAGATCGGGCTACGCAGGATGGCCCAGGACCTCGAGGCCGCCGGTGCTGAAGCCATTGAGGTGTGTTGCAGTTGCGGCCTGTCTCTGGATCCCGGCCGCGCGGTCGAATTCCAGGAACAGGCCATCCCGCTGGTGTTCAAAGCGCTCAGGGGACATCTCCGGGTGCCGTTCTGGATCAAACTTGGCTTCGGTCACGACGTGTTTTGGCTTCGGGACACGAAGAAGATGCAGGAGCTGGGTGCGGGAGCGGTTCATGCTTACAGCGACTTCAGGGTCACCTTCCTGGATGTGGAAACAGCAAAACCTCCCCTTTCCGTTCCCTTCGGTTACGGCCGCTGGATGAGGGGACTGGCTTGTTACGCTGCGTATCTTTCCGCTTACCGGACGAACCTCCAGGTGATGAGCAGTGGCGGAATCTGGACCTGGAAGGATGCGGTGGAGCGTATGATGTGCGGAGCCACACTGGCTGCTCTGGAAAGCCCGGTGCAGTACCGAGGCTACTCCATCTTCGGGGAAATCATCCAGGGCATGACCCGTTTCATGGAACGAAAGGGCCATGAGCGTGCGGCAGACATGGTCGGGTTGGCGATGCCCCACATTTACAACGTCAAAGAATTCATTTCGGAGTATAACAGAACAACGGTTCCTCGCCAGTCCGTGCTCACCACCCTCAACGAGGACAAATGCACCGGCTGCGGCTTATGCGCCTCATGCATTTATGGGGCAATTGAGATGGAAAACGGACTTCCGCGCATCGACCTGGAAGCCTGCGAGCGTTGCGGCGCTTGTGTCACCATCTGCCCCACTGAAGCCCTATCCATCGTGGCTGCAGCATGAGGCTTCGACCGCTGCCGGTTTGAAGTAACCAGGGCTGGGAGCCCCAGGAAAAAAGCTGCCCCCCCTGCGCCGTCGAGAAGCCCCTTCTCTTTTTGTAACCGATCACAGGGTGAGGCGGGCTTTTCTAAAGTGACTGTCGAAGATCCCGCTGCCTTATAGCGGGGGCGAGAGGGCGCCGTCTTGGCGGGGCCCGGAAGCCTCGGAACGAAAGAAAAGCCCGCATCACCAGTACAGCTTACATGCGACTGGCCCGTGATCGCTTACCTCTTTTTTGCTCCATGGATGCCTGGTCGGATGCCAAAAGGTTCGTTCCGCAGCTTGACAGATCAGGATAAAAACCCTAACATGATCTTACTTTCATCTTACCAAGGAGGCTGAAATGGAGACGACTCGACTGTCAGAAAAGGGTCAGATTGTGATCCCCAAGAGAATTCGGGCCGTTTACGGCTGGGAACCGGGCAGCGAATTCACCATTGAAGAGTTCGAAGATGGAATCAAGCTGAAACCCGTAAAGCCTTTCGAGGAAACCGCAATTAAAGACGTTTGGGGCTGCATCCCTTACCGAGGGCCCAGGAAGACCCTGAAGGACATGGAGGCTGCGATTTCAAAAGGAGCCGAAGAGAGCCGATGATCGCAGTGGATACCAATATTCTTGTTCGGTTTTTGACCAGGGATGACCCTGCCCAGGCAAGGAGTGCCGCCCAACTGATGGAAGGGAATCCGATCTTCATTCCCAAAACCGTTATCCTGGAAACAGAGTGGGTATTGCGATACGCTTACCATATCGATAAGAAAGCTATCAATCAGGCCTTTCGGAAGCTCTTGGGGCTCCCAAATGTGAATGCGGAAGATCCCCAAATCGTTTTTCAGGCACTATCCTGGTATGAAAAGGGGCTGGATTTTGCTGATGCACTCCATCTCGCATCGAGCGCCAGGGCGATCAGCTTTGCTTCCTTTGACAAGGGGCTGGCGAAAAAGGCATCGAAACTCACTCCAGTGAAATTCCTTAAGCTCTAATCGAAATGACATGGCTTCTCCGTTTGATGCCAGGGTCCTAGTGTCATGTCTGGTGGGCGAGTTGTGGGTAAAGATCAGTTGGTCAAAGGGGATCGAGGGGGATTTACGGAAGGCTTGAAGAAAATCCCCCCCGGTTGGTCCCTCCTAAGGTTTAAAATTGGGATCACCCTTTTTGCGGGGTTCAAAGGACACCCATGAGAACGGAAAGGCGTTCACAAATTCAGGGTTGCCATTTCGGTGGTTCCTTTTCGATTCCTGCCAGATACTTGGCAATCTTCTTCTTGGATTCCACGTCATAGTTCGCCAGCATGGCAATGACTTCCATGATCGGTGAGCCCCCACCGTGAAGACCCGAGATGGCCCTGTGGCTCCCGAATCCCTGGACCATCTCCCTGGCCATATTAAAACAGCGATGGATATTTTCGGAAGATACGCCTTCCTTCCTTTTGATATATTTGTTCAGCATCGGTCCCGTCAGAGGGTCGAAGAAATCCTCCTCATAGGGGAGGGTTCCGACAAGTCCGCCTGATATGTCACAGAGGGTCTCCATCTCGTGGTAATAATTCATGCCTGCGTGGCGTCTGCCCACATTGCAGAAAACCACATCGGGGATATAGGTCCCGGAAGAGGATGGTTTGGATCTGACGCCGGCTGCGATGCCTGCCCCGTAGACGAGCTCGGCAACACTGATCAGGTCCGCTATCTTGTGCCTTATATGCTGTGCCTTTTCCACTCCCTGGTATTCGGCAACGAGCGCTGTCGTTCCGATGAAAAGGTCCGTTGCCGCAGGTTTACAGCCCGTGTAACTATGGCGGTGGTACAAGGCAAACATCAGGGCCATTCGACCTCCAAACTCCCATTCTCCGCACATGAATACCCTCTCCCAGGGGATCAGTGCATCGTCGAAGATGGTGACCGAGTGGCATGAGCCGTACTCCGCAGCCGGGGACTGGAGATGTTTCATGGGTCTGGGAGCCCCTGAGACCACGACCTGATGAACCTTCGGATGATCGCCGGGGACGGCAAAGGCCACGGCCCAATCACTTTCCTCCTTGGTGAGCGCACGGGTGGGGGTGACAATGATCTCATCGGCATAAGCGGCAATGCTGTTGTGCGCTTTCGCACCTTTGACGATGATACCCTCTTTCTTTTTTTCCACGATATGCAGGTACATGTCCGGATCCGGCTGTTGATGCGGCCTGAGACTCCTGTCTCCCTTGACATCCGTCTGAGCTGCGCAGCCCACCAGGTCTTTTTCCTGAAACTCTTTGAGATATTCCACAAATCGCGGGTAGTAATCCGTTCCCTTGTCCTGGTCGATTTCGTGGGTGACCACTGAAAGGGCATTGAGCATGTCCACACCCATGCAGCGTTGAATACAGGCCGGGGTCCTCTGACAGGCGGCCCGGGTCATTTCCTGCTTTTTCAGAAGATCATCCTTGCTTCTATGAATATGGCAGAAACGGTTGATCCTGTCCCCACTGAGATGGGACGTGGCGGTCATGAGGTCTTGGAAGTGCGGTTCCCTGGCGAGGTCAAAGGTTAGCTTGATGTTGTTCATGGGAGCCATTAAACGGGGATCATCCCGCGCTATGATTTCCCCGTGCATGCGAATGTTCGGCTCCATGGCCTGAAGCCCGTCCAAATATTCCTCGAATGTTCTCATGGATCCATGGACCTCCTTTCAATGATGATGTCCGGCATAACGGCTATGTTATACGCTGAAATTTTGGATTGTCAACTTCGCTTAACAGCACGGTGTCGTTGGAACATTGTAACCGTTCAGAGGTTCCGGGTTCACTGTTCAAGGTTCCCTTTCTTTCGCCGATCTTGCTCGTAGGTCAATCAATGTTTCATGAAACCACGAATCGCAGCGCGGGTGCGTGTGGCATGATCCTATGCATCCTCAAACAGAGCTCATGGGCCGCAGCAAAATCGGCCTTGCGTCACGGTGCTTATGGCGCTACCATACCGAATCCTTAAATTCACTGACTCACCCAATCTCAATTGCATGGCACGGAAAACCAATAGGAGGAGGATCGAAAAATGCCAAGAAACAGAATAAGAGAGGCGCTGGAAGCGGGTCAGACTGTGATCGGAACGTGGGTGCAGATGAAGAACCCGGAAGCTTGCGAACTTGCAGCTTCCGCTGGTTTTCACTTCGTTGTCATTGACATGGAGCATGGTTCTTTCGGCCTGGAAGCGGCAGTGGAGATGATTCGAGCCGTGGAATCGCGCAATGCCACGCCGGTCCTCAGGTTGCCGGATGCCGCGGCAACCGGCGTCAAGAAGGCTTTGGATGCGGGCGCGGTGGGAATTATGATCCCGGGTATTCGAACGGGTGAGGAAGCCAGGCGAATAGTCGCCGCTGCCAGGTATGAGCCTTCGGGTATCAGGGGGGCTTGCCCGTGTATCCGGGCTGCAGATCACGGCGTGACGGATTGGAAGATGTACAGTGAATGGAGTGACCGCGAAACTCTTGTCTGGGCACTCATAGAAAATCGCGATGCTGTCGAAAATATCGATGAAATTGCCGCTTCCGGCGTTCATGGACTTGTGTTGGGTCCCTTTGATCTATCCATGTCTATGGGACTAGGAGGAGATATTTACCATCCGGAAGTGACTGATGCCCTGGATCGAGCAGTAAAAGTTGCTTTGAAAAAGGGGATTGAAATTGTTGCTGTCCTATTCGGGTCAAGTGTTGAAGAGATCCTCAAATCGGCGGACACATGGAAAGGCAAAGGCTGCCGGATCATCACCGCCCTGACGGACCGTCTCTATCTGGCTGCCGGGTACAAAGAAGTCTTGGCTAACCTGCGTCGCGACAACCGCCATTGATCCCGTTTATTGAAGAGCGTAATGTCCCGGGGTTCAAGAAGAGAGCCGGCGGAATCTCACGTTCCGGATCTTTCCATACCAGGGTGCTGGAGTGTCTCCATGCTATGGAAGTCAACTCGAATCCGAACAGCTCTCTCTCTTTTGATCGTTACGCCGGCCGGCTTCGCCTTCAAACTCCATTCGGGGCCGGGAGCCTGGTGGTTCAATAACTACGGGGCTGGGGTCCTTTATGAAGTTTTCTGGATTCTTGCCGCTTTCCTTGTATTCCCTTCGAAAGGATCGGCAAATTCGATCTCTGTGGTTGTTTTTGTCATCACCAGCCTTCTTGAGTTTCTGCAATTGTGGCATCCTCCTTTCCTACAGGAATTCCGGTCCTATTTTCTTGGGAGCGCCCTTATCGGGACGACGTTTGTGTGGTGGGACTTCCCACACTATGTTCTCGGATGTGTGATGGGATGGGGATGGGTCCGGTTTCTTTCGAGGGGCAAAGCTTGAAATCCGAGTCGATTCTATTTTCAACAAGCGCGCTCGTAGACCGCGGAGAAAAGCCTGAAACAACGGCAACGTAGGTTATGGCAAGGGATGACGGCCTCCGAATCAGAGCCGCAGAAACATGGGAGCCTCATCGTGAACGGTCAAGCCTTCTTCGATCAGCCGTATGACTCTGGGTTTTTCTTCCGGGAATTTGTACCCCTCGTAGCTTTGACTGAACAGAAGACCGCCGTTGGGACTGCGCCAGTAATTGCCGGCATGATCGAAGCAGACCTTTGAGGTGACGTTCAATTCCTCCATCATCAGCTTCAATTCGATCAATTGTTCCTGCTGGGACAGAAGTCTAAATTCACCCCCTTCGTATTCTTGGTACAGCGGGGTGCCGGGGTTGGGGAAAAGCGGCCTGGAGCGGATGTAGTGCGGATTTATTGCGTTCAGAACCCGTGCGGTATTCCGAGCGTGGTCTTCCCACATTTGCTTGCCGCCCAGACCGGGCATCCAGTATTCGGAGAGCTGAAATCCGGCCTGCAAGGCCTTTTGACCGCCCTTGACGTGCCCCTCGGGGGTGACGCCTTTTTTGACTTTTTTGAGCAGGTCGTCGTCACCGGTTTCCAACCCCACATGCAGCCTGTCCAAACCCGCCTCATGAATGGCCTGCAGTTCCTCCAGCTTCTTTTGGGCCAGGGTCCTGGACCGGGCATAGGAAGTCACTCGCTGGATGGATGGAAAGGTTTTTCTCAAGTATTTTAGCACATCAACCAGGTGATCTGTTTTCATGATCAAACTGTTGGCATCCTGCAGGAATGCTGTTTTGCCGCCGGATTGAAGCCAGTTGTAAACCATCACGAACCCATGGTGATAGTTGAGCTCCGGGTTTCGGTGGATCAACCGAATGGCCGCTTCACGGGTGATGGCCCCACCGTGGCCGAGCTTCCGGGAAAGCTCCGTGAGATCGTCACGAATCGCGGCAATGGAATCGATGTCCTGCTTGATTTCGGCAGGGGGTCTGAGTTCGAATTTTTCGGTTTTGTACATGCCGCAAAACGTGCAGTGATTCCATGGGCAGTTCCGGGTGAACCTGACCAGCAACGAAAGATTGCCGCCTTCGCTGGGCGGACGGTAAACACCTGTTTCAAAATCGTACTCAGGCTTGGCTTGAACGGACATGGATCCTTCCCTACTCGTGATCATTTGATGATTTTTAAACAAAATAAGCATTCACGGATTTGGTTCAAGACCGGGATTCCCTGTGAAGCGAAAAGGAGACCGTTTCGGTCCGGCCGCTATCGAGGAGCGAGGCATGCTCTTGGAAGTCCTCGCCTCGCTCAAATGGAGGCAGGACTCGATCGATTTCTCCCGGATGGGCATGGAATCCTTCTGACCGGTTCGTCACCCCTGCGCCAAGGATTTCGATTGACAACGACGTCACGTTTGGTTATGCCATTATTGCCATAACCCCTTTATAGGGGTCAAATTTCGTTGGGAGGCTTGTTTTCAATACAGCACGGATAACCCTCCCCAAGCCGATGCGGCCGGTGACTGAAATCGATGGACGAAACCGCGGGAGCCGGCAGAACATGATCGGTTGCCTGTCGGGCCTGCGATCACTGACCGGATCCCGGTGCCGACACTTGGAAGCAAACAGTGGCTCACCCGACGAATTACTGGAAGGAGAAAACCATGAAAACAGGCGGCTTCTTGCGGATTGGAGTGCTGGTCCTGTGTGTGTTGCTCGCTCAGAGCCCAGCCTTTGGAGAGGAAAAACTCCTGAAGATGTCGACCACAACGAGCACGGAGAACTCAGGGCTCCTGAACTTTCTCCTCCCGCAATTCACCGAGGATACGGGCATTCGGGTGAAGGTCCTTGCCAAGGGAACCGGTGCCTCCATCCGGGACGGGATGGAGGGGAACGTGGACATCGTCTTCGTCCATGACAGGGAGAGAGAGGATAGGTTTGTGGCCGAGGGCTACGGTGCATACCGCCTGGCGGTGATGCACAACGACTTCATAATCCTGGGCCCCGAAAACGACCCGGCCGGAATCAAGGGGATGAAGGATGCCGCCAAGGCGATGGAAAAGATTGCCAGGGCGAAGGCGGCTTTTATATCCCGGGGCGATGACAGCGGCACCCACGCCAGGGAGCAGGCACTCTGGAAGGCCGCCGGCCTGCCCCTCCAAACCCGAACCACCGAGATCGTGGTGGGGGGCAAGAAGAAAGGGCTCAGCTTCCATTACCCCGGAGGCATGGGGGAATGGTATTTCTCAATCGGACAGGGCATGGGCAAGACCCTCACTTTCGCCGAGGAGAAGCAGGCGTACACCCTTGCCGACCGGGGTACCTATCTGCAATACCAGTACGGAAGGAAGCAGGGCCTGGACCTGGAGATCTTCTGCGAAGGCGATCCGCGCCTTTTTAACCCCTACGGAATCATTCCCGTGAACCCGCAGCAGTTCCCCCACGTGAAATTCCAGTGGGCGGATCAGTTCGCCAGGTGGCTGGTTTCACCCAAAGCCCAGGCTCTCATCGCCAACTACAAGATCGAGGGCCGCCAGGCCTTTTTCCCGGATGCCATTCCGGAGGCAAAGTAGTCGCACAGCCACGACGTTATGGCGCATGCCTCCATTTGAGCGAGGCGGGAGGTGCGAAACTTGAGTTTTCGGTTGTGGCCTTACCCTTTGCATAGTCCTCGTGCCAGTTCTCGGCCACAGGAAAGGCACGGTAAAGGGATTGTCGTTCCGCCTCCATGAGCATTCGTCTCCTGCCCATGAAATCCGCTGCGCATAATACCGGCTTTCCGGCTTCGGTCGACAACCGCTCAAGCCAGGTAATCCCCTCTGTGCATCTCAACAAATGGTGGTCCAGTATGAGTCGGTCAACAACCCGGGCCAGTCTCAAGGCGTTTTGCCAGGCCTGATGGATCTGTTTCCTGCTGAGACCGGCTAAATAGAGAGGCGGACCTCCGGCGAGAAGAATGTCCGGTTTCCAATCAATGATCTTGAAGACGGTCTGATCCGAGAGAAGCTGGATATCCGGTGCGTGAACAAATCGCTGGTCTTCTTCGATCAAAGTCATCATCACGGTTTCTTCCGTCTCCTCCGGGTCTCCGTGAGGAACGGCGCAGGAAAAATGCAAAGGTCCTTGCGTTTCATTTTCTCCGGGCATGAAATCGAGGCCGAGAGCAGCACTCAATGATTGCCGGCGTACGGATTCGGTTGGAGAAAGATGATTCGCTTTTTTGCACCAGATTCTCGGCCTGTTGCAAGAACCCGCCAGGTCCTTGATGTGGAGTTGATAAGGATTGGCATCTACGAGGGGAACATGATCTCCGTGGAAATGGCTGAAAACAATATCCGTGGCCACCTCCCATGAGGCGACTATTTTTCTCCGGACCCTTTCGGCCATGGCCACTTGTTTAGGATGAGGCAGGAGTTTGTGCCTTCTGTACCCTAGGGCGAGGCCTGGATCGATGAGGATATTCCTTTCCCTGGTTTTTACAGAACAGCACAGACCCCTCACGGCTAGCGATTCCGCGCTGAGTATTTGAATCTCCATGGGGCATGCCCCTGGGTTTCTCGCTCATTTGCCTGCGGTTCAAGGGCCGGCCAATCAAAAACCTCGGCCTTCGGGTTCGATTCCAATCAGCAGGGCAGTGGGAGTGCCCGGGGCCGGGTTCCTATTCGCGTGTCATGGCTGTTCCGCACTTTGGACATTGCTGCTGATAACAAGGGCTCCCCATCTGATGGACTGCTCTTTCACCGCAGTTGGGGCAAACGCAATACCCACCCGGTCCTGCCGCAAAACCACCTCCTAACCCTCGTCCACCACCCTGGCCTCGTCCACCACCCTGGCCGCGTCCACCACCCTGGCCTCGTCCACCACCGCCTCGGCCGGAGCCGCCGCCTCTACCCATTCCTCTGCCGGTCCCTGGCCCCTGGCCTCTCGGACCTGTTCCATTTCCTCTTGGCATGTTGCCTGCCTCCTTTTGGTTTTTCTCTGATGGGAAAAGTCCCGATTCGTTCAGAGCTCAAGATGCTGCGAGAGATCTTCCCACAGCTCTTTAACCGCCTCGGCACCCTTGGAATGCCCGTCGTGCTCAAAGATGGTTTTCCCCTGGACCATCGCCAGTGTGAAGACGGGATCGAAAGGGATTCGAGTCATTACCTTAATCTGTTTTTGCAGCGCGAACTCTTCGATAGCCTGTCCGGCGTCAGCATTGAGATCGAATTTATTGACGCAAACCATGGCGGGCACTTTGAAAAAGGCTGCCAGGTCGGCCACTCGCTCCATGTCGTGCCTGCCCGAAACTGTGGGTTCCGCCACGATGAGGACCGCCGTGGCGCCGCCAAGGGAGGCGATAACCGGACAGCCGATGCCCGGAGGCCCGTCCGTGAGAAGCAAATCCAGGTTTTTTTCTTCCGCAAGCTTCTTTCCTTCCTGCCGGATGAGGGTCACGAGTTTTCCTGAGTTTTCTTCCGCAAGGCCCAGCCTGGCATGGGCCATGGGGCCAAAGCGGGTTTCTGAAAGGAACCACTCTCCGCATGTGTTCAAGGGAAAGTCAATCGCTTCCTCGGGGCAAAAATAGTGACACACGCCGCAACCCTCACAGGAGATGGAGTCCACCACAAAATCTTCGCTGATGGCGTTCCACCTGCACAAATCCCGGCAAAGACCACATCGGGTGCATTTATCCAGATTTATTATCGCTGTATGACCGGACTCAAAAACATGGCGGACCCGGATCTCCGGGTGCATGATTAAATGAAGATCCGCCGCATCCACATCCGCATCGCAAAGCACCTTGCCCTTTGCCAGGGAGGCGAAGGCTGCCAGGATGCTCGTTTTTCCTGTTCCACCTTTTCCGCTTATGACAACCAGTTCCTTCATTTTAATCCATCCCTCTTTACTCTTTCACAGTGTGTCGACCATGGACTTGATTTTCCGCACCGGGCAAAGCCTTCATTCGTGGGCATAGTTCGTACTGTCCATCCTCACAGCCGCATAGTACACGGTGTTGTTTTTTCGTTCCTCGCAGACTTGACCGCTCTGAACCAGATTTCCCAGATACTTGGAGACCTCGTTCAGATGCATGCCGAATCCCTTCGCGATCTGATCCGCCGTGCAAGGTCGGCGTTGCAACATGGAAAGAATCGTCTCTTTATTGACTTGCAGCCTTAGATCCTTTTCGGTGCTGAACTCTGCGATGACTTCCGCTGTGGGGTGAAACAGGGGGCATAGAGAGGACATGCTTTCCGCGGACAGAGGTGCGGCAAATTGCTCTGCGGCCGGTCGGACAACGGTATTGAGCTGGATCCGATCCGGTTCGATTTCCCCTGCCAGGGCTGCAATCCGGCCCACATCGAGGGGGGTGGAGTTCATCCCCGCAACCAGGAAGACCTCCAACCAAAGCTCGCCCCGAAATTGTTTTCGAAAGGCCTTCTGTCCCTCAAGAAGTTGAATGAATTTCAGTTGTGGATGGGGGCGATTCACCCACCCGTAAGAGGCCTGATCCCAGGCACTCAGGGAAACCTTAACCACATCGGCCAGCGCGGCCGCCTCCCGCACTTCCGGAAGATCAAGCAAAGTTCCGTTGGTCAAGAGAGCGGCAGGGATCTCGCTATTGGCCCGGATGAACTCGAGCACCTCCCCGAAACGCGTGTGAAGCGTAGGCTCCCCGGAACCGGAAAGAGTGACATAGTCGGCCTTTCCATCTGCTTTCAGCCACTCCTTGATTTCTGCGATTACCTCATCCGTAGAGACATATTCTTCTCTGATGAGCGTTTTGTTGGTGGTCCGCCCGAGCTGGCAGAAAACGCAGTCCAGAGTGCATGTCTTGTAAGGGGTCAAGTCTACGCCCAACGACCGCCGGAAACGGCGGGAGGGCACCGGGCCAAACAGGTATTTTCGTTGTTCCATAGGTCAATCTCTTTAATTGAAACATAATTCAGGTCTTTGAAAAAAGCAAATAGTATGCCGGAGAAGAAGAACGATCGTGATCCTACTGGAAGTGAATGATTCCCATGGCTTATCGCAAAAATAAAGAAAGGAGAGGGGAGCATACACCGGGTGAATCGTCGCAAAACAGAGACTTTGACTTTGTTATTGTCGCCATCATGCAACTTTCGTCTTGTCTGACCGTGCCCCATCCAATTTGAAGGAGATCAACGCGTGGCCTTTTAAGCTTTCCATCCAGGGTCCTCTCGTGAACCCCCGCCCTCGCGTATTTTTGAGACCGCAGTGCCGCGCAACGAGTCCAGCCAGTTTCATTCCCTCGATTTATCTCCCCACTCATGCTTAAGTAAGCCATCGTATGTGGCCATAGCCTTTGATTCTTCGTGGTGGCTCCTTTGCGCCTTCCTACATCCCCTGCGCCTGGATTTGGCTTGACGAGCCTGGAGAAATTCCCTATCATCCTGTCAGAATAAAGCGACTCTGGATTTTGGGGAACGAGCAGCAGCAACGACTGAACGGGCTTGGAGACACCATGGACATTGCCCACATTCTCAGCAATGCTGCCCGGGGACTATAACGCCGGCCCACGTCCTCTTGATGACTTTGCCATGCCCATTGTGAAACCGGATGGGCTGCGTCGTTCGTTGGAGAGCACCGTGACGGCAGGGACCTTCGAGTGATTGCGAAGAATGAAGAAGGGGTGTAAAGACGGCATACGGCATAACATTCGGCGGTAGCCCCCCTTAAGGTCATGGAACTGCGGGAAAGGATGGACCTATGGGTAAGACCAACAACGACGTTCAGCTAAAGGTCGAGGATCTCACCCTTACTTTCGGCACCGTGCGTGCGCTCAACGGCGTAAGCTTTCATGTGAAGGAGCATGAGGTATTGGCGATCATCGGACCCAACGGGGCTGGAAAAACGAGCATTTTTAACTGCATCAACGGCTTTTACCGCCCCCAGAGGGGTGACATCACCTTTGAGCAACGCAAGATCACGAACATGAAGCCCTTCAAGGTTGCAGGCCTGGGTATCTCCCGGGTATTTCAGCACACCGAGCTGTTTCAGGGGCTCAGCACCGTGGACAATCTTATGGCAGCCAGGCACCTGCACATGAAACGAGGCGTATTGGCCGCCGCCCTCTATTTCCGCTGGGCCGTGCGCGAAGAGGTCAAGAATCGAAGGGTCGTGGAGAAGATCATAGACTTCCTCGAGATGGAGTCCATACGAAACAGGATCGTTGGGAGTCTTCCCTACGGCATGCGTAAAAGAGTGGACCTGGGTAGAGCACTGGCCGCTGAACCCCGCCTGCTGCTTCTCGATGAGCCCATGGCAGGGATGAATCTGGAAGAAAAGGAGGATATCGCCCGGTTTATCATTGACATCCATGAGGAGCAGGGCACGACCATCATTATGGTGGAGCACGACATGGAGGCCGTGATGGATATCGCCCAGAGGATCGTTGTCCTGGAGTTCGGGAACCGGATCGCCGAAGGCACACCAGATGAGATCAAATCAAATCCCGCTGTAGTCCAGGCCTACATCGGTAAAAAGCGGGCGGGGGATGCGCGAAAATGAAGGAAGCAGACACCTTTCCCAAGTTGTTGTTGGAAAACAGAAACGCTTATGGGAACAGGCATATTGCCATGCGTAAGAAGGATCTTGGCATATGGAATGAGTTTACCTGGGAGGATTGCTATCGGGAGATCAAGGCGGTCTGTCTGGGGCTGGTGAGCCTCGGACTCACCAGGGGAGACAAGGTCTGCCTGTGCGGGGATAATGATCCGGAGTACTACTGGGCGGAGCTAGCCACGCAGGCCGGAGGCGGTATCACCGTAGGCATATTTGCCGACGCCATCCCCACTGAGATCGCCTATATCGCAGGCCACTCCGGGGCCCGTTTTGTCTTTGCCAAAGATCAGGAGCAGTGTGACAAGTTCCTCGAGATCAAGACCGATCTGCCGGGGATAAGAAAGATCATTTACTGGGATCCAAAAGGGATGTACCAGTATGATGATCCCATGCTCATGAGTTTTGAGAAGCTCCAACAACTGGGAGGAGACTATGAGAGGGATCATCCCGGGCTGTTCGAGCGGGGCATTGAAAAGGGCAGGGGGCAGGATCCTGCCATCTTTTGTTATACTTCCGCCACAACGGGCACCTACCCCAAAGGGGCCGTGCTCACGTACGATTACTTCAGATCCTCCCTGGACCGGGGGGGAATCTATGACGGGATGACCATGAATGACCAGTACGTCTCCTTTGCTCCCGGGGCATGGATCACGGAGCAGGGGTTGGGCATAGGGTGGTGGCTTCGCTCGGCCATGAAGGTCAATTTCCCGGAAGCCCCGGAGACGGTCCAGGAGGACATCAGGGAAATCGGGGCCACATTTCTCCTCTTCGGTTCCAGGCAATGGGAAAGCCTTCATTCCATGGTCCAGATGAAAATCACCGATACCTGGGCACCCAAGAGGTGGCTCTATCGTCTCTGTATGCCCGTCGGGTACAAGGTGGCGGAGCTCCGCCTCAAAGAATGGAGGAGACCGTCTCCTTTGCTGAGACTTCTCTACACGATCTGCAATCTCATCATTTTCAGACCCATAAGGAACTATCTGGGGTTGATGAAACTCAGGCTGGGCATCACGGCCGGGACGATCCTCAGTCCTGAGATCTTCACCTGGTTCTATGCGATCGGTGTTCCGATCAAGGATATGTACGGCCTCACCGAGGCCCTTTACGTAACATCCGTACCTACAGACAAGATCAAGCTGGGGACATCGGGCAAAGCATTACCATCCGTCCGGTTGAAGATCAGTGAGGAGGGCGAACTCCTGATCAAGGCGGAGAATATGTGCCGGGGCTACCACGACAACCCGGAGGCCACCAAAAAGGCCTTTGACGAGGAGGGATGGTTTCATACGGGGGATGCGGCCGTTATAGACGATGACGGGTATCTCATCATCCTGGACCGGGTCAAGGATATGATGCTTCTCAAAGACGGGACAAAGTACTCGCCCACCTATATAGAGAACAGCCTCAAATTCAGTCCGTATATCAAAGATGCTCAGGCCCTCGGCACAGGGAAAGATTTCGTCTCCGTGATCATCACCATAGATTTCGATAACGTGGGCAGATGGGCGGAGAAAAACAAGGTGCCTTACACGACCTTCGTGAACCTCTCCCAGAGACCCGAGGTCTACGAGCTCATAAAGAAGGATGTGGAAAGGATCAACAGCCATCTGCCCGAGAACGTCAAGTTGAAGCGGTTTGCCTTGCTCCATAAGGAGTTCGACCCGGATGAGGGAGAGCTCACAAGGACCCGGAAACTGAGAAGATGGTTCCTGGAGGACAAATACAAGGACCTGGTGGAAGCCATCTATAGGGGCAAGACGAAGATAACCACGGAAGCGGAAGTCCGGTATCGAGACGGAAGAACCGGCAAAATTTCAACGGATATCCATATTAGAGACTTGGTCTAAGAGAGGATAAGATGATCTTATTCAGCCAGCTCATGATGACGGGCATCATGATGGGAGGTGTCTACGGCCTCATGGCCGTGGGTATTATCCTGATCGTCAAGTCAACGGGTGTCTTTAATTTCGCCCACGGTGCCATTGTGGTCTTCGGCGCCTTTATATTCTGGAGCTTTCTCGTCCAGATGGGGCTTCCGTTCTGGGTGTGCGTGATATTGCTCTTTCTCTGGGCGATTGTTCTCGGGTTCCTCGTCGAGCGGTTGGTGCTTCGCCCCCTCATCGGGCAGCCCCTACTGGCGGCCGTTATGGCCACCATTGCCCTGGGTGAGATTCTTAACGGCGTGGTGGTCCTCTTGTGGCCCGGGCCTGGCCGGGTCTACAGGCCTCCGTTCCTCCCCTCAGGGGCGTTTCACATAGGAGAGATCACCTTTCCATACAATCAGGTGGCGTGCTTCGCATTCTGCATGGTGGCGCTGATCATCTTCGCCCTCTTTTTCAGGTTCACGAGAACGGGGCTGGCCATGCGAGGAGCCAGTGAAGATCACCAGCTCGCCCGGTCCCTCGGCATAAAAGTGGAAAGGATCTTCAGGCTCTCCTGGATCATCGCAGTTGCCACGGCCGCTGTGGGTGGGATCATCGCCGCCTCTTTCATGAGCGTAGATCCGGGGCTCGACGGTCTCGGGCTGTATGCCTTTCCGGCGGTCATATTCGGGGGAATGGAATCCATTGTGGGCGGCGTGGTCGGCGGAATATCCGTGGGGGTCCTGCAAAACCTGGGCGGCGGGTACCTGGACCGGTTTGTGGGCGGAGGTATCAAGGAGATCGCGCCTTACATCATCATGCTGCTGATCCTCATCATCAAACCGCACGGTCTCTTTGGCTACGAGCGGATAGAGAGGGTTTGAGAAATGCACGAGCGACCTTGTGGAACTTATGATGTCAGATACGAGCAGACCATCAGTATGGCCGTGCTCCGCACGCCATTCCATAAGATCATGCTGGCCTTTTTCCTCCTTTTTCTCTTTACCGTTCCTCCCTTCACGTTTTCAATTTACATCTTATCCGTCATAAACGTCATCGGTATCTGGATCATTGTGGTTCATGGGTTGAACCTGCTCACCGGGTACTGCGGGCAGATCAATATCGGGCAGGCGGCCTTCATGATGGTGGGGGCCTATGCAAGTGCAATCCTGAACACCAAGTTCGGCTTCTCCTTCTGGATATGCCTGCCCCTGGCCGGCCTGATCACGGGGTTGGTCGGCCTCATATTCGGGCTGCCCTCACTGAGGATCAAGGGTTTCTACATCGCCATGTCCACTCTGGCCGCCCAGTATGTCCTTCCGTGGGTGATCATCCATCTGCCCGAATTAACCGAGGGGATCTTCGGATGCCCGGCGGATTCACCCACAATAGGGGGATTTGTCTTTGACAATGAACGTAAGTGGTTTTACCTGATCATGGTATTTGCCATTCTGATGACGTTCTTTGCAAGAAATCTCGTCAGGAGCAAGATTGGACGAGCCTTTGTGGCGATAAGAGACAACGACCTGGCAGCGGAGATAATGGGGATCAATATCTTCCGCTACAAAGTCCTGGCCTTTTTCCTCTCCTCGGTGTTTGCCGGTGTGGGAGGGGCCCTCATGGTCCACTATATGGGTGTTGCCCAGTATGAGCATTACACCCTGCTCGACTCCATTTGGTTTTTAGGGATGCTGATTATCGGAGGTATGGGAAGCGTGCCCGGGGTCATCTTCGGGGTCATTTTTCTGAAGGGCTTAAACGAGATTGTACTCGCCTTTTCCCCCTTCATCGCCCACGTCTTCCCATCTCTGGCAGAGACCGTTGCGGCAGCCATAGGACCCATCGTCTTCGGGGTTGTGATCGTCCTGTTCCTGGTTTTCGAGCCTAGAGGCCTGGCCCACAGTTGGGAGACGCTCAAGGCCTCTATGCGGATATGGCCCTTTCCACATTAGTGCTTTATAGGGGCTGGTATCTCTTTATCTGTGTGAGAGGTTTTCATTTTTCTGGTAAAAAGGTTTGGAGCAAGAGGGGCCCTTAACTTTGAGCCCTGAACCGGGATCGAAAGGAGGGGATAAGCGTTTGGCAGAAAGGAGAAGCTTGTAGAAGAGAAAAATGGTCATTCATCCATCCACTATAGAAAAGGGGGAAGGAAAATGAGACAAAATAAAAGGACTCGCCATAGGCTCATGATCTGTTTTTTTGTCGTAGGCTTGGCCACCGTCTTTGCGACAGGTCCGGCAGCGGCCGAAGCGGAAAAGACAAAGGTACGTATATACTTCCTGGGAAACATGACTGGCGCCTACGCAGCCACAGAGGCTCCTGCATTTCGCGCCTGGGTGACCACCTGGAAGTGGCTCAATAAGAGCAACTACATCCCGGGGGTTGAGGTTGTGGCGGATTGGGGTGACTGCGGATCCAGCGTGGTCAAGGCCCAGAGCCTTTATAAAAAAGCCATGTCCGGTGATCAGAAACCGGTATGCTTCCAATCCATGAACTCCGCCGAGGAGATCGCCCTCAGGCCGTGGTTTAGAAGAGACAAGGTGCCTGATGTGACGCCCGGCGGCGCACCCGGATCCATCTTCCCGCCTGGATATATCTTCAGCTATATCTCCCCCTACGTCAATCAAGTGGGGGCTTTTCTGGACTATGCCAAGAGTGTCTGGAAGGAGAAACGTGCCCCCAAATTCGCTTTTCTCACCTGGGACCACGCCTTTGGTCGGTGCATCGTGACCGATGAGGTCATCGATTACGCCAAGTCCAAGGGCTTCGAGTATGTGGGTGCCGAATACTTCCCCGTGCGTGTCACCGAGGCCACTTCCCAGATACTCGCCCTGAAACAGAGGGGGGCGGATTTTGTATACACCAATACCCTCTCGGCCCAATATGCGGTCATTTTGAAGGATTTCAAAAATCTGGGTCTCACGATGAAGGACATGCAACTGGGTGCCTGTGTTTGGGTTGACCCGGGACGTACGGTAGGCATTGCCGGGGATGCGGCTGAAGGCTTCTGGCAGATGCAGAACTTTGAGCCGCCTTCAGTGTGGGGCAAGATGCCTCAGATCATGAAGGTTTTTGAATTCGGCGAACACCCGGACTCTGAGTTCACCTCGGAATGGATGAGCTGCTGGATCCAGGCGCACGTGACTGCTGAGGCCATCAAGATCGCGTCGGCCAAGGTCGGAGCCGAAAATATCACCGGCCAGGACGTGTACGAGGCCCTTCAGAAGGTGGACACGGACTGCAAGGGAGTCTGTCCCATCCAGTATACCAAAGACATTCACTGGGCACAGAGGGTCAAGGTCTTCCAGGTGACCGCAAAGGAGTTCGGCAAATCGAAACGTGAGAGCGTTTTTGTACACGGCTTGACCGACTGGATAGAACCACCGATGCTTATGAAATGACGGGAAAGCATGAATCAGCAGGGGGCACTTATGGTTGCCCCCTGCGAGGGGTTTCTTGAACCATGCTGGAAATGAACAACGTCGAGGTCGTTTACAGTAATGTCATTCTGGTCCTTCGCGGCGTCTCCCTGCAGCTCCCGGATGAAGCGATCGTCTGTCTCCTGGGTTCCAACGGCAGCGGCAAGAGCACATCCCTTAAGGCCATATCAGGACTCTTACACACGGAGCTGGGAGAAGTCAGTCACGGCCATATTATGTTCGATGGAGAAACGATCCACAGAAAGAGCCCTGAAGAGATAGCGGCTCTGGGCATCACCCAGGTGCTGGAGGGCAAGCGGCTGTTCCCGCACCTCACGACGGAGGAGAATCTCCTCCTTGGAGGGCATCTCGTACGGGATACCAGGAAACTGAAGCGCAATCTGGAGCTCATCTATGGATATTTCCCCATCTTGGAGAGCCGACGAACCCAGACTTCAGGTTACCTTTCCGGCGGTGAACAGCAAATGCTGGTCATCGGCCGGGGACTCATGACCGAGCCCAAGGTGATGCTTCTGGACGAACCGTCGTTGGGGCTGGCCCCCCAGATGGTGGAAGAGATCTTTGAGATTGTACAGCGAATCAATGCGCAGGAGAAGGTTGCCATACTCCTCGTTGAGCAGAGCGCGGCCATTGCCCTGGATATCTCCAGTTACGGTTATGTGATGGAGAACGGCCGGGTGGTTCTGGACGGGCCGGCCGACGTGTTGAAAGAGAATGAGGATATCAAGGAGTTCTATCTGGGCTTCAGTCAGCTCGGCCAGAGACGGAGTTACCGCGAGGTAAAGCACTACAGAAGACGCAAGCGCTGGCTCTGATGAAACAAGGGGAGAGGGGCCCCCGGTCCTGTGGCTCTCTTACCGTGTTCCTCCCAGTCATCCGTGACCAGGAATCTTTCCGACGCGTGTGCCGGGGGCTGCCGCACGGATTTTACGGCGACGAAGATTTGACGGCTTCGCAGGTCCACGCGCTTGCAGTATCCCTCTCAGAACCCCGGGCCGTTACGCACGATGATGGCATATCATCCGTTTCATCCGCGAAGGGCTGGATGGCCGGCGGAAGAATTCCGCTCCAGGTATGCGCGAGCGCGAGCATAGACCTCTGCTATCCTTACGGAATCTTGGGGAAGGGCATCGAGGATCATTTCAAGGTATCGGTTCTCCCGGACAATCTGGAAGGTCCTGGGGAAGTTTACGTCATAGATCCATCCGATTTGCAGCAGCTTGAAGTCATTTAAAGTTTTGAGATCGGCAACTTGCACGAGCTTTTCGTTCATCAGGGCCTTAAAGACCGGATCCGAAACCTCGTCGCTGTCAGGTAGATCCAATTCAAGAGTCTGATTTCTGCCACTTCCGGCACGTTGGTAGTATTCCGTGACCACCCGCCAGATATCTACTTTGTCCGCATCCCTGAGCAGCTTCAGGAAAAAAAGACAGCGCTTCCCTTCTCCTGCAGGCAGGGAAGCACGGTTATGGTATTGGACCACACGGACGATGATATCGGCCGTGGCAGGGTCAAGGTCTTCCAGGACCCGGTGATTGTTGATGACTTTCACCCCGAGCGCCGCATGGTCCTCGGACCTGTAATCCGAAAAGGTCCTGTACTGCCTGTATTGCTGGAATCGACCGATATCGTGGAGCAAAGCAGAGGCTTCAGCCAGGCAGAGATCCTCCGTGGACAAATCAAGGGTCCCTCCAATATCCAAAATTTCCTCGCAAACCCTCCGGGTGTGTTCCGCCTTCAAATCCATGCTTTTCTGAACGGTCGGATCATCGGAAGAAAACCGGCGGATGTACCCTTCAAACCACGCCTTCAACCTTGGCAATATGGTTTGCGCATTCATGTGGGGCGAAACGATGATCGTATTCCTCAAGTGGTTTCTCTTCCCCTTACCCCAGGTGATCCAAAATCACGCGGGTCCATGATTTTCGCTCATTATAAGGTGTCCGTCCATCAGGTTGACGGTCTGGATCGTTCCTTCGATGAAAGTTCTTTCTCCGAAAAGGTTGATCAGCCAAAAGCCTCGGCCTTCGGCTTCGATCCTTGCCACATCTTTCATGACTTCTTTTTCCTTATTTCCCGAATCCATATACACCGTACTCAAACACATATCCACCTCCAAAAGGGAAGTTTTCACCATCTCTCCTCATTCTCCACTATGATCACACGCACTCACCATCAAATGCCTTTTCAGTGCGGCATCAGTTCATGGGAAACGCACCATGGTAGCCTCGTCATTGAAAAAACCTCTCACCGAATTCGAGGCCACTCAACCCTGGCTGTGGGGAGGCTTACATAACTGCTTTCCTCCGCCCTCCAATAGGCCCGGATGCATCTCGGATCGCACCCCCCTGTCAATCTTCGTCATCTTGCCCTAACCCGCTTGGAGAACTCAACAACGGGTCAGGGCCAACCATGGGCAACGTGAACCTGCCGGGTCTGTTCCGGTCTCTGTTTCCGGTTCGAGTCCGATGATAAACCGCAGGAGAGACATGGTCAAAATTCCCCCGCGGACGACGGGGAGACCTCCAGGCGTTTGGGCTGGAAGGCGTCCAAAAACCGGCAAAAGAAAAGCGATCCCTCTCAATGGCTGCGGGCACAGAACCGCTCCCACTCCATCAAATGCGCGGCTCCCGCAATGGTGGTGCCGTAAAAAAGGAGGGGTTTTTCCCGCAAGAAGCTCCCGATGGTTCCGTTCACAAGGGTTGTCCCCGTGACTGCCAGCAGATCGGCCCAATCAAGGGTCTCTTCCGTCTGCTCCGAGCCTTCGATTTTCACCCCGAACTTTGTGGTCCCGATATTGTCCTCATCCAGGTCCAAAACGCGCAGAAGGAAATGAGAAGACAATGATTCCACCATCCGGGGCTGAAAGCCTATCAAAGCTATTTTCACGTTGCCGTATTTCCTTTGGATATAGGAGGCCAATTCCGCCGCACACTCTGTGGGCTCCTTATCGCGGCAGTGAACGGTTTTTTCAATCCGCCCCAGGTGATGCAGCACTGCATTCACGGTGGACACAAACACCGCCCGTCTAAAATTGTTTTCAAGATCCATGTTTAAAACGTCTTCCAGCACCCCTTCAAAATCACCGTACCGATCCGTAAAGGCCTGCCCCATGGCACCCTGGAATTCTGCTTGCATCAGCCTTTCCTTGCCTTTTTGAAGGGGAAAATCGTCCGCTTCGGGGTTGCCGATTGCTTCTTCCGTTGTGAGAACGCGGGCCCGCACCCTGACAGGCTTGGAAAGAAGCTTTTGATTTCTCGATATTTCAAACATCGCTTCCTTCAGCCTCTCATAAATGTCAATCATGGATTGCCTCTTTCTTCCGGGTTTTAAGCGCAGCTCAAATCATCTCCCGGCCGAGGTCTCCAAGCTCATTTGACCGGAGCATCACCTTCGATAGGCCTCTTCTCCGCTACCTGCGGATCCACTGCTCAGGCTCAAGAGAACCCTCCCGAAGATGAGCAGGCGGAGGAAGAAGACATGCCCATGACTCCTTTCTTGGGCATTGAGCCCGTGCAGGAAAAGGTTGAAAGCAGTGTCTCGGCTTCGCCATGACCGCAGCTCGGGCAAACCAGGTGATCCCTGTCATCCTTTCGAAGGCACAAGTATTCGAAAATATTGCCGCAACGGTTACATTTGAACTCATATATCGGCATATTTAAGACCCTCCCGATTTTCGATAAAAGGGCTTTTGAAAACATCCGTTCTATTCCGGATGATCTCTCCTGCGCTGTTTCCTCATATAGTCGTCAAGGGCTTCCTGAAGCGTTTCTGCGGCGAGAAAAGCGCAGTGCCGGTCCTCTTCGGGCAGACCGCCGAGTACCTCAAGGATGGTTTCCCCCTCAATCTCCGCAATCTCATCGGGGCTCTTTCCATGGGAAAGTTCGGCTGCGAAAGAACCGCAAACGGCGCTGGTTCCGCAGCCGTCGGTTTGAAATGTGGCTTCTTTCACCCTGTCCTTCTCAAATCTCAGAAAAATCTCCATCGTGTCTCCGCATGTCCCGGTGACACGGCCGAACCCGTCAGGATCTTGTATGACTCCGGCGTACAGGGGCTTCAGCCATCTCTCAAAAACCACCTCCCCGTATGCCGCCCTTGTCTCTTCATAGATTTGCTCCTGTAACGCTCTCGCAAAATCATCGAATTCGTCAGTCATTGCAGGTTCCTCGCTATTCGACGCGAAATGGCAAGATATGTGCCACAGGCAGGAGTGAATACCAAAATGACACGAAATAAAGAGTTATCAATCAGTTATCTTAAGAAATAGATCACGGGGGAGGATGAAGAGCTCAGGGCGGGTTGCTTTTGTGCAACAAAAGACATGCCTGAAGTCGCATTTCTGCAACTTTATTGGCTTCGCCGTCGGTACATCTCCCCTTTCTTATCCTGTACATGTCCCACATTTTTTGCTGGACAAAGGGGGTTGAAGCTATTCCAGGTTGAATCATTGAAACAGATCCATGTTAAAAAGTTCAGTCAATGCAATGTCTTAATCTCCCCTCCCTTGTCGAAGATCCTGCTGTGTTGTAGCGGGGATGGGAGGGGATTAACCCTACAACGTCACTTAGCAGTGGCGCGGCATTTGGAACTCCGTCATGCCGGACTTGAGGAGCCTGTCCCGGCATGAAGTCAGCCGGGGGCATCCAGGAATCCGAGTATGGGAAGAGAATCCAATTGGTCAGATTCCTCACAGTTGTAACTGGATTCCGCCCCGGTTTTCACCGGGGTGACGCGCCGGAATGACGGGATACTAAGTATCGTTGTAGGGTTAAGGGGAGGATATGAAGGCGTTTTTTCATCACCCCCACCCCCGTATCGAGTACGGGGCAGGCTCTAACCCTCCCCCGTCGAGGGGGAGGGAATAAGTCACTGTTTCAACAGTACCTATTCTCGCCCGCTGTGTCCAGCGGGCCACATTGGACTATTGCCCATAGGAACGAACCCTCTGTTCTCCCTTATTCAGGACATGGGAGCACATGCAACCAGCCACTCCAAGGCATCAATCAGTTTGCTCTTTTGTAGCCTCAGCGAAGTTGGAGGATTGGGTTGGAGGTGAGGTTTTGAAATAGATTCTATTGAACCGACCGAGGTAACCTTCCTCCGTCGGGCATGACCTCGATGATTTTTCCACCGTCTTTGACCATCCTGGTCAGAATCCCTTCAATTTTTTTACCTTTCGTGACACGAATAATATCATCTATCGTTTTATAAATAGAAAGTTCTTTTATTGTCATAAAAGTCGGGAGAACCATGTTGAATTTTCCCTCTTTGAATCGATCAAGCGCTTCCCGGGGAGAAATCCAAGAATGTTCGGTCAATTCTACCCCGTCATGAAGGGCGTTCTGCTCTTCAGGAGCGACCGTTACCAAGAACCTAACATCATAGCGAAGGGGCAAGGATACAGGGGTGATCCAGTGTGAAAAATAGTGGAGACGGTCGGTCGCCAGAGTTAGGCCTTCCTCGCGGAGAATATGGTTCAGTGTACTTTTTCCCTCGATAAGCAACCGCCGGTGTGTACGAAATCGATCGATTGTATCCGGGGAGTCAAATTTTAAAAGAGAGCCATCGCTCCGGTAAGCCAGCAACATGCCGACTTCTTCAAAGGTTTCACGTATGCCTGCGACCCACGCACCCAGTGCAATTTCAGGTGAGGAAAGGCCTTCGAGCAGTGATCTTGCCTTTTCTTGATCCATGCCTGTACACAATTCTTCAATATCCTGTGTGTAATCACCCTCCTCGAATATACCACCGGGAAAAACATAGGAATTAGGTACAAAGGAACTTTTTGGATGGCGTAATACCATCAATACCTCAAAGTCCCCTTCATCCCTGACAGATACTTTTCTTAAAAGGATAACGGTGGCCGCATCCTTCGGTGTTACTATCATATTATATCCTCTCGCAATTTATTTCCTAAGGGCAACCTTACCCGCCTTAAATCGTAGGCTTCCAAAACGAAAATGAAGATGGCGCTTCCTTGCTCATTCTTCTCAAGCCGGTCTCGGTCTAATCAGTTGAATTGAGTTCTTAAGAAGTCCCTTTTAGAGGACTAAAGTAAATAAAAATAGTGGGTATGCAGTTGACTCAACTACCCCCATTATTTTGTGAAAAAGGTAGATGTTGATGGTTTCGTTTTAATGCCCGCAGTCGTCATGCCGAACTTGAGGAGCCTGTCCCGGCATGAAGTTAGCCGTGGGCATCCAGAACCCTTTGAATTGACCGGATTCCGCCCCGGTTTTCACCGGGGTGACGGGCCGCAATGACGTTGAACGGTAAAGTTATAGTATCTCCGAGTTCATCAACTTGTGGTCGGTTGAGTAAACTGGATACCTACCATCATTGCTGTCCAAGACAAACCCAAATTCACGGTTTCTGATCCGTAAGTGCTTGATTTCTAAACTTCGCATCCGAATGTGAAAATTCAGGTTTCATTGATTCCGTGTGGACGATTCAACCCCCCTTTATTTAAAGGGGGGCAGGGGGGATTTCATGAACGTTCTTAAAAATCCCCCTCGATCCCCGTTTTTCAAAGGGGGAAGTGAAGAGGTTCCTTCGCCACAAAAGGCTTTCATGAAAATGCTGTCCAAAGAAACATCGATTTTGGACAAGAGTGACCTACCATAAAAAATTCCGTTTGTGCATCAATGAAACCGTTAGCACATAGTTGTATTGTAACCGCCGATTTTTTTCAAGTTTGCATCCCGGCGGGAAGATGAATCGGGTTAGCTACAAAAAACATCTGGGGAGTCTCTGCGCGTACCAAGCAGGCAAAACACTTTTCTGTAACCTTCCGTGAAAAACGTACGACTTCCATTTTAAAAGCGTTCTTGGACTGTATCCGGAAAAAGAAGGCCCCATGAACATCATCTACCGAAAAGGCATGATACACCTCTCGTCACGGATCTGTCTTCTAGTCGCGGTCCTGATTCTCTCCGGGTGTGCGACGGTAGGGCCGGATTACATTCCACCCGGCACATCGGTATCAACGGATTGGCACACCCAACTCAAAGGGGGTTTGACCGCCGAAGAGATGGATCCACAAGTACTGGCATCGTGGTGGACCACGCTCAACGACCCTCTGCTATCGAGTCTGATCGAGCGCTGTGTGGCAGGCAACCTGGACCTCAAGAAGGCCCGGGCACGGATCCGCGAGGCACGCGCCCGCCGGGGCATAGCCAGGGCCGATCTTTTTCCCGCTCTCGATGCCGCGGGTTCCGCCACATGGAGCCTTAGCAGCAAAGACACGGGGACCGACAGGACCAATGACCTTTACGCATCGAGTTTTGATGCGGGGTGGGAGCTGGATATCTTTGGGGGTGTTCGCCGCTCCGTGGAGGCCGCGGAGGCAGATCTCCGGGCAAGCCAAGAGGACTTGCACGATGTGCTCGTCACCCTGCTCGCGGAAGTGGCTTTGAACTACGTGGACGCGCGAACCTTTCAAGCTCGGCTTACGGTGGCGGAAGCAAATCTGGTGGCGCAGAGCGAAACATACCAGTTGGCTCAATGGCGATATGAGGCCGGTTTAAGCGACGAGCTAGCCGTGCAGCAGGCTCTCTACAACGTTGAAAATACCCGTTCTCAAGTACCGACCCTGCGCAATGGACTGGAGGAGGCCTTGAACCGCATTGCCGTGCTTCTGGGGGAACAGCCGGGGAAGGTTCATGGGGAATTGGAAAAACGAGAGCCCATACCGATCACCTCCCTAAAGGTAGCGGTTGGTGTCCCTGCCGGCATCTTGCGACGTCGGCCGGACGTGCGGCGGGCCGAGCGCGAGCTGGCCGCTCAAACGGCGAGGATTGGTGTGGCCACGGCGGACCTCTATCCCAGGTTCGCGTTGGGTTGTTCCATCGGCCTGGAAACGCTTTCGTTGAGTCACCTCTCCTCCTCTGGCAATTGGGCCTTAGGGGGCGGTCCTCGAATTACCTGGGCGATATTCAAGGCAGGAGCTATCCGCCAAAACATCGAGGTGCAGTCAGCGCTTCAGGAGCAGGCCTTGATCGAATACGAGGCGACGATCCTCGGTGCGTTGGAGGAGGTGGAAAACGCTCTTGTGGCCTATGCGGAAGAGCAGCGAAGAAGGGATCATCTACATAGGGCGACACAGGCAGCCCAAAGGGCGGTTGAGCTGGCCCAGCAGAATTACCAGGCAGGTTTGACGGATTTCAGCGATGTTCTTGATGCCCAGCGCTCGCTTTTGTCATTCGAGGATCAACTCGCTCAAAGCAGCGCGACCATAACCTCCAATTTGGTACGGCTTTACAAGGCCCTCGGTGGTGGTTGGAAATCAATGGTTTCCGGACAAAAGACAGACCTTTTGAAAAGAGACAAGAGATGAAATCCAAGATGAATCGAGACTCGGATGTGGCCGAGATCCTGGGCATGGATCATGCCCCAAGTGGTCGAACCCGGCTGAAGAGATGTTTGGGCTTGGCCCTTCTGGTGATCGTGACAGGGACTGCGGCCGTGATCATCTGGAGGAATGCCGCTGGTGAGTCCAATACAACACAGTACAAAACCCGGGACGTTCAGCGTGGTGATCTTACGGTTATGGTAACGGCCACAGGTACCCTGGAGCCGACGAACCAGGTGGATGTGGGCAGCGAGCTATCCGGCATCATCAAAAGCGTTGAAGTGGACTACAACGACCGGGTAAATGTCGACCAGGTACTGGCCAAGCTGGACACTTCAAAACTCAAGGCACAGGTAACGCAATCCAAGGCCGGCCTGCAAGCAGCAAAGGCAAAGGTCTTGCAGGCCCAGGCCACGGTCAAGGAAAGCCGCAGTAAGCTCCTCCAGCTTCGAAGGGTATGGGAATTGAGCCATAACAAGGTCCCTTCCCAGTCTGATCTGGATGCGGCAGAGGCGGCCTTCGATCGGGCCAAGGCGGATGAAGCAAGCGCCAAGGCAGGGGTATCCCAGGCCCAAGCAACCCTCGAAGCCATCGAAACAGACCTATCCAAGGCGGTGATCCGTTCTCCCATTAAAGGCATTGTCCTCACCCGCAACGTGGAGCCCGGCCAAACCGTGGCCGCATCTTTTCAAGCGCCGGTGCTCTTCACTCTGGCCGAGGACTTGACTCAAATGGAACTCCACGTGGATGTGGACGAGGCCGATGTGGGTCAGGTGAAAGAAGGGCAGAAAGCCAGGTTTTACGTGGATGCCTACCCGAATCGCGCCTTCCAGGCCCGGATTATTCAGACCCGTTACGGCTCCAAGACCGTGGAGGGCGTGGTGACCTACCAAACCGTTCTGAAGGTGGACAATACGGATTTGTCATTGAGACCGGGAATGACGGCAAGCGCCGACATCACGGTCAAGAAAGTGGAAAACGCCACGCTGGTACCCAACTCGGCCCTGCGCTTTGCCCCGCCGGAACAGGAGGAAAAGAGCTCTTCCGGGGGTCTTGTCGGAATGCTGCTCCTGCGCCCGCGATCGCGATCCACATCGAAACAACCCAATGACGTGAGCGCCGGCAAAACGAAACAGCGAGTGTGGGTGTTGAAAGAAGGCAATCCCTTGGCCGTTCCCGTTACCGTCGGAGCTACGGACGGGGTCATGACGGAAGTGGTTCAGGGAGACATTGAGCTGGGTATGGCGCTGGTGATCGATGTGGCCAGGTCCGGGAGATGAACATGACGGTTTCCCGTCAAATGGATAACCACCCTATGATTGAGCTCCGGGATGTGACGAAAGTCTACGGCACCGGCCATGCGGCCGTGCATGCGCTGCGCGGTGTGAATCTTTACATTGAGGAAGGCGATTTTGTGGCGGTCATGGGACCGAGTGGTTCAGGAAAATCCACTTGTATGAACATCCTCGGCTGTCTGGATACGCCGACAGCGGGAAGCTATGCGCTTAAAGGGATTGAAGTGGGGCAACTGAGCCGGAGACAGCGCGCTCTGTTACGCCGCTACTTTTTAGGGTTTGTGTTTCAGGGGTACAACCTCCTGAGCCGTACCTCCGCGCTTGAGAACACGGAGCTGCCCTTGATTTATCGTGGGATTCCCGGCTCCGAGCGTCGCTTGCGCGCGTTTGAAGCCTTGGAGACGGTGGGTCTCAAGGGGTGGGAATCCCATACTTCCAGCGAACTCTCCGGGGGTCAGCAGCAGCGGGTCGCCATCGCACGCGCTATTGTTACACAGCCGTCGGTACTGTTGGCCGATGAGCCTACGGGCAACCTGGATTCCTCTCTTAGCCGAGAGATCATGGAATTACTCACTTTTTTAAACCGCGATCAAGGGATCACCATCGTCATGGTCACCCACGAACCCGATATGGCGGCCTATGCAAGGCGTATCGTCCATTTTGTGGACGGTCTGGTCGGGTCGGATGTGCAAAATGGGAGGGGAATATCATGCTTTGGAATGCCATCCTACTCGCCCTGCGCGAAATCAGGCGCAACATCATGCGTTCCTTCCTGACCACCCTGGGGATTGTGATCGGGGTGGCCGCTGTCATCACCATGGTGACTTTGGGAAGCGGTGCCACGGCACAGATTACGCGGCAGATTGCAAATCTTGGCAGCAACCTGTTGGTGGTCAGTCCGGGAAGGAGGCTGGGTCCAGGTCAATCTTCCACGCCCGCGCTCTTCAAACTGGAAGATGCCGAGGCCATTGGCCGGGATGTCAGCTCGATTGCAGCCGTGGCTCCGGTTTCGTCCCGGTCCGTGACAGCCATATTCGGCAATGAAAATTGGTCCACCACGGTCACGGGAACCAACAACAATTATTTCAAAGTGGGTAACCGGCTTGTGGAGCCAGGCCGGGAATTCAGCGATAGCGAGCTTCGTGCCGGCGCGGCAGTCTGCATTTTAGGAGACACGGTGTGCAAAAAGCTCTTTGGTGCACAAAATCCTTTGGGGTACAAAATTCGCCTGGGAAAGCTCTCGTGCATGGTGATCGGTCTGTTGGAAGCCAAAGGCCAGAGCAATATGGGGAGGGATCAGGACGATCTTGTGTTGATCCCGCTCCGGGCATTTCAGCGGCGTATTGCCGGAAATCAGGATATCAGCCTGATCCAGGTTTCGGTCCAGGAAGGTGGTTCCACGGAGAAGGTGCAGCGGGAAATCGAGCGCTTGATGCGCGAACGCCGCCACCTCTCGCCAAGTGAGGATAATAACTTCAACGTCAGGGACATGAAAGAAATCGCCCAAACGCTGACAGGGACCACACGGGTTCTCACGGCATTGCTTGGTGCCGTGGCCGCCGTCAGCCTTCTGGTCGGCGGGATAGGCATCATGAATATTATGCTGGTCTCGGTCACCGAGCGGACACGAGAAATCGGTACCCGGCTCGCCATCGGTGCCCTCGAACGTGAAGTGCTGATGCAATTCTTGGTGGAGGCCGTGGTCCTTTCGTCATCCGGCGGTTTATTCGGCATTGTACTGGCTCTTATGGCCTCCGTTGGACTTGCCGGTTTGTTGCATGTGCCGTTCGTCTTTAACGCAGGGATCGTCGCCGTTTCGTTCCTGTTCTCCGCGGCAGTGGGCGTGATTTTCGGCTACTTCCCGGCGCTAAAAGCGGCGCGACTGGACCCGATCGAGGCGCTACGCCACGAATAGAGAGCTCCATTTCCTTAATATTTACACGATGCCGGGAACTTTCCCAAAAACAAGCTATAAGTCTTGGAGACTTTCCCTGACTCATCTTTACGCCCGGGCAAAATGCAAAGGAATTTCCCTTTGCCCAGGTCTTCGACAAGATGGTTCGAGTTGATCCGATAACCACGGATAGGTATGGACGAACAGTAGCCATCGTGTCTCCTTGACTCCAGCATAAGAGCTTCACGTTTCACCTAGAGGGGGAATTCCAGAGCAAGAAAATTGAGCATTTTCCATTCACTAACGCGTGTCAACAAAGAAACAACGTCCCCCATATCACATGCTATTCCCATATCCTTATGCCAATTCATGTTCGATAATTTTAGCTTTCACTTGCGAAACAAATTGCACTGCTTCTTTGAGAATACGGCTGCACTGTTGTTCGCTTACCTGGATCTGCGTTTCATAATCCGTTCTTTGCCTCAGATCGAAGGCACCATGCAGCCAGCGCGATAGCTCCTTTGGAAATATTCCTGTTTTCACAAATTCCCTGTCAAAGAGTGATATGGCGCCGCTATGCTTTGAGGTCTCCTGCTTCCCGGTTGCGAGAAGGGCAAGAACAGCATAGAACATGGCATAGTAGGACCTGTTTACAGACGGCCTCGTGAGGCCCTTATCCAATAGTATACGGGCGGCCTCAAGAGATTCATCCGCCTGCTCAAGCCTATAGGAAACCAGGGCTTTTACATTGGCTGTTGTCATGCAGCCACCCCCTCCTGAAGGATATTGCCCACCAGTGTGCTCTCAGACATGGGTCCCTTTTCAAACTGGTCGGAATCGAACACGACCGTGGTAATCACTCGATCGTTTTCAAAGCCTACCTCCCAGGCAATATCCCGTATTTGTCGATCGACGTCCTCATCGAGCCGGTTAAGGACAATACAGGTGTCAAGATCCGACTCCCATGTCGCATCTCCGCGGGCACGGGAACCAAAGGCCCAAATCTTTGCTCCAGGGAAATGCTTGCGTATTTGTGAACTGAATTCATTCAGGATTTTTTTATCTTCCTCAGATATCAAGGTGTCACCTTCCTTTCTTTTCTTCTCGAAGCCTGAAGCTTTTGTTCGTAAGACTCTTTGATGAAAACGGAATTACCTTCTTTCCGGACCGCGCCAGGTTATCCTGATAGATCATCTCAAGCATGTTCCAGAAAGAGGCTGGCACACCAAGGACCGTCTCCAGTTGAATAGCTATATCAGAAGTAATGGTGGCCTTGCCCTCTAAAATCTGATTGATGGTCATTTGTGGTCGGCCAATCTCTTGAGCAAACTCCGTACAGGCTATGCCCATTGCTTCGATTGTTTCCTTAAGGGTATCACCCGGAGGCACCGCATAATTCGGCATAAAGACATTCCTTCTTGATTCAACCATATTATCCCTAAAGATCAACTGATGTCAGAAAAACCTTTTAATTTGACCAGTATACCCTCAAATCGCACTCCTTGCAAACCTTCCTGTCAGGAGGTTTATTAACCTCGAACCTACGGTTCAGGATGCACTTGACCACTTCATCAAAATGGGTTCCGGCCTGCTCAACCACATGGGTTTCATAGGGAAAGATCATGGTCGCATGCTCTTTTCTGGGTTCTCCTGTCCAATAAAGCATGAGCCTTTCAGGACGCCTGCCGTCACGCGTCTCCAGGATGTGAGAATAGGTACATTGCTGCCGCTAATAGGAGAGTATCCGCTCGTCATTTTCTGAAGGGCGGGGTTGCGACTTGAAATCCAAGAGCTCAAGCTTTCCGTCGCCCCCCAAGAGGAGATCAACCTTGCCGACGAGGATGTAATTTTCCTTTTCTATAGAGACGTCCACTTCCGTATAAATGATTCGCTCAAAATCCGGGCGGTTTTGCTTGAAGTAATTCATTACTTGGAACAGTGCTTCCTCTGTCTGTTTTGGGCCGATAGGTCTCAAGCCTCGGGTGAGGAGATTTCGATAATTCCGTTGAAATAGATCCCCTATGAGAGAGTCTTTGAGGCTCTTTGCCTTTTCGTCCATAGCCAGGCGGTGGATCTCTTCGATCGTCTGGTGAACAAGGTTTCCAAAAAAATACTCGGCAGATCTTGTGGGTGTGAACTGGTAGAAACGAAAGAACTCATATTGTCTCGGGCATTTCTCATACACCTTGAGATCACTCGTAAAGCTGGAGGTCTTTCTGATAGGCATCCGATGTTTCAATCGGAAGGAGAGCGATTTGAGGAGATTTTGCCGTACATAGGGCCACTGGGGCAGACGTTGCCAAATGAGGTTGAAATGTGCTTTGGGCTGGTCTGTCGTGGTTATTGCCAGCAATTTCTCCGCCCTTGAGAAGGCGACGTAATGAAGACGCATCCGGTCGAATCCGGTAATTCGCTCAGCCGGCTCGAAAGCGGGTCTACGATAAAAGGGACTTAAAACCCGGTCCACGGCCTTGGGAGAGGAAAGCTGCACCGCAAGGGAGCCCACGACAACCACGGGGAATTCGAGTCCCTTTGCCTGGTGGATGGTCATCACTTGCACGTAACCCTTGGGCATAGGCTCGTCAGGGTCTTCATATTCCTTGATACCCATAGGGGCGCAGCAAGAATAGCCTTCAGGTTTCCGAAAGGGGCCAGAATAGCCTTGGCGGGTTCCTTTACATCCTTATAAGGAATGGCAAGGGTGAGTAAGAGTTCCACCACTACATGGTCGGCCATACCAGTAAAGCCGCTCCTTAAGAATCGCTCACGGAGTTTTTTTCTGTGGCCGTGGTAATGAGGTTTTTCTGAAGCCATTGAGTAAACCTCTTTTGCCGGTGGAGGTCTCGAACAAAAAGAGCCCCAGTTCTTATTTGAAAAAATGGGGCGTGTCTTCTCAATATTTAGGGCTGAACATGGTTGCTGTTAAGAGGTCTGGATTCCGGCTTTCTCCGGAATGACGTGAAGTTAGCTTATGCTGTCATTCCGGCGCGTCACCCCGGTGAAAACCGGCGCGGAATCCAGGTGTGCTCCCCCTAATTATTGAGATGTTACAATGGGGCTTAAGTGAAATCGATCCCTCCTTGTCATATAAATCTTGTTTGATTAGTAATTTAGGTAAATGTATTTTAATATATATAATTAATCAACAATATTCGACGTACTTTTCCGTCCGAAATTACCAAATCCCCCAGGGTTTATACTTCAGCCCATCATACGCCTTTGACAAATACAATCAAACTATAATCTATCCCTAACATGTTGGTTTTTAACGATTTTGGCGCTCAGGCCAGATTCCCAAGCATTATCCCCCTATCCTGGACCTGGCTCGCAGGAAAAAGAAAAGGCCCAGTTTTGTGAACTGAGCCTATAAATGTGCGTTGGCCTCCCCAACCTCGCAAGGCGGGATCTGGGACCGGATTTGAATCCCGCCGATTGGCGGGACGTGAAAGGCCCCGGCCTTACACGCCTGAAAAAAAAGGCCCCCTCATTGGCAAGAGATCCCTTGAGCGCGCGTTGGCGTCCCCAAGGGGACGCCTTCTGTATCATCGTCTCTCAAGTGACATGCAGTTAAGCTATAAAGGCCTGATATTGTTATGTTGATCTCAGTAGAAGAAGCCTTTGTATAGGAAGGCAGGTTCGATCATTTTGCAGTCAGTTTTACTAACTCCGGATTCCTGCATTATTGGCTGCCATGAATTTCGTACTGTCTCAACTATATTGTCTAGGATTGTGGTAGCGTCTTCTTCATTTAACAGGAACCGGGCATATTGGCTTAAAAGATTTTTTTTGTTGGCATAGCGGCCCTTATCTCCGCAAGCCATAGCAAGATCCCTTCCTTCCATGGCTACCATTGGCGTTACCGTCAGATCAAAGGCGGGGCTTAATTGCCAGTTCCTGCCCTTTGCCAGAATAGCGTGATTGCGAGGGTGATCGTCCAGGTTGGAAACTGCCGCATTAAAGCACATTCTGGCAAACAGCTCGCGAAGATCAATCTCCGGCATCCTGCTCGCGCGTCTGAGCTCATCTGCGAACAGAATGTAAGACCAATCCCGCCGTGAGGTGGGGCTGTCATCGCTTTGCAGCATGGTGAGTGCGCTGACCATCCGGTGCCGTTGATAACCTTTTTCCGTCCGCTCACGGTCAAATCTGCGAACGAGAAGCACATCCCTTCCTCCGACTTTTGTTACCTTGTTTTCAGCCACGGATATGCTGCATTTTTTGGCCAACTTTAACAGGCCGTGCTCTACACGAGGGTGGTTCCATCGATCGTCGTGCCTGCTGAACTTAGCGAGCCACAGGTTCTGCTCGTGTTCTACTACCGCTTTGGGACGGGCGCCTCCCATTGACGTACCAAGCAGCAGAAGTTCTTCGGCCTGCCTTATCTCAGGATCCTCAGTGTTTGGTTCATCACTATCGATGGCATCGGCAGCGGACTGTAGACGCTCTAGATCCACCGTCCGGTTAAACCGATGCTTCGGTGGCGGCGGCTGAATATTCGAACCAAATCCCAGCGCTCCGGCACGGTCATCAGGGCCATACATCAGGTAATCGAATTCTTCAAGTTTGGTGTGACCTGTGTTTCGTTCAATTACCCGCCTTCCCCAGTAATCCGGCATAGCGTCTCGGATCGCACCAAAAAAACCATCCATTCGTGCTGTTTCATATGGGCCCCTGCGAAGGCGTAACTCTACAGGATCCAGTTCAACAGCATCACTGCGTTCAAGATATCGCCTTCCGTAGAAAAACCGCCCGACCGAATCACCTTCAGGAGTCACGGAAACCTCAAAGCGCCCTGCTGTCACAAAATCAGTAGCACCGGGTAGCACTATATATACATAGCATCCTCGTTCAGAAGTCATCGTCTATGATCTTTCTCTTTGGTGCCGTCCGCGGGCTTCTTGCCCGTTCCAATATCTTGCCCTCCTCATCTCTGTCAGGGTCAGCCAGTTCGTGAATTTTTTTGTGAAGACCGAGTGCCCATAGCGCACCAATGTAAGCGATTACAGCAGTAGTAGGCTTGCCATTCTCTACATCTGCCAATACGTATCGTGAAATACCTATACGTTCGGCAAGTTCTTCCATAGAAAGCCTGCGCCGCAACCGGGCGGTTCGTATATTTCGACCCAAGCGATTCAGCGTTTCCTCAACTGCGGCCGGTGGAGATTTCGAGATTTTGCTGACACGTGCCATGTTATTTTAAAACCCTCTAAAAACTTTTTATGTTTATTTAAAACAACATATCATGCAATTCGTGTTTAGTCAAGAAAAATACAAATAATTGTTGTTTTGAAGCATCTTATAAACTATTTAAGATGTATCAAAGCAACTTTTACGAAATCTTGTCTGTCTTTGAATCGGATTGTAAACGGGATTTCAAATTGATTTGTCCCAAAAAAATAAGCAAGCCACAACACCGTGTAACTTTCTATTTTTTAATTATTTTCTGGCGTCCCCAGAATCTACCTGGTATGAACCTTTTTGGCAACATGCCAGGTGCCGGATATAAGGACGAACCACCTTGATAATGGGCTGGTCAAGTAACAGTGTAATCAGGGGGCGCTTAAAGGCGAATGTTGAACAAATTCAGAATTTTTTTCGATGCCGCCGAATCTTTCAGCACGTGTCGACTTGAATAAATTGCCTCGCTTGACTTTCCTGTCAAGCTCCGCCATTAAATCAGGTTCGAAGGAGAGTCAAATGCTTAGGGACGGGCGCATACTTGAGTAAACAATGTCACTTGACAATCCAGTCAAGTTAAGGTATTTAGTCAAGTATGGAGAGCCCATTCGAAAAGCAGGTTGTTTCCCAGGTGCCGGCTTTGCTCGCCAGGCTTCTGGAGATGCCGGAAGATCTTGTCAAGGTTCGCCCCGGTGCAAAAGGCTCCGGGCCTGATCTCGTCATAAGCGCCGGTGAACACACTTTCCATGTGGAATCCAAGAGCTCGAGTGCCCGAGCGCCCATGATCCTGGCTCTTAGCAGGCTCAGGGAGAGGAGGGGAGACATGAAGAAAGAGGTCATCCCTCTTCTGATCGTACCGTACATGGGCGAAACGGGGCGCCGTCTTTGCGAAGAACGTGAACTCGCCTGGCTCGATCTATCAGGGAATGCCCGCATAAAAGCCCCCGGCCTCTTGATCAAAGTCGAAGGCAAACCGAACCGATTCAAGAGCGCCGGCAGACCTCCCAATCTCTTTGCTCCCAAAAGCTCCCGAATAGCCCGTCAATTCTTGATCCAGCCTGATCGCGCCTTGAACCAGCGGGAATTGTCCCAGGCTGCGGACCTGGACGAGGGGTACACGAGTCGGATCGTCCGCAGGTTCGAAGAGACCGGGCTTATTGTCAGGGATGAGAAAGGCCTGCTGAAACCCAAGGACCCGGAGCAGTTGCTCGATGCGTGGCACGAAGCCTATGATTTCATGAGGCATCGCATCATGAAAGGACACGTGGCTGCCCGCTCGGGCGAGGAACTCCTGCATAAGATAGCAGGTGTGCTCGAAAAGCGAGCGCCGGCGTATGCTGCCACTGGCTTGGGTGCTGCCTGGCTATACTCCCATTTCGCCAATTTCCGGCTTGCCACCTTCTACCTCCCACATGCGCCAGGGGATGAATTATTCAATGCGCTCGATTTTCGTGAAGACGAGAAGGGAGCGAACACCTGGCTGGTCGTGCCCAATGACGAAGGGGTGTTTCACGGCGCGGAGGCCAAGGAAGGGATTCGCTGCGCCCATGCCGTACAGGTTTACCTGGATCTCAAGGACCATCCTGAGAGGTCTTTAGAATCGGCATCGCGACTACGTCAAGAATATCTGAAATGGAGACAGGATGCCTGATAAACCTTCCTTCGCATCCGAATATCGAAAGGAGCATGCTGAGCTTGTGCGGCAGACCTGTCTTTACGTCGCCACAAAACTCGGTGACCTCCTCGACGAACTCGTCGTGGTAGGTGGACTCGCCCCTTCACTCCTGATCCCCGAGGAGTCGGTGCCGAGAGGTGAAGATATCCATGTCGGCACCATGGATCGATCTCGATCTCGGTCTTTCCCTGGCACTCCTGGATGCCCAACGTTAGGAGGAACTCACCGCAAGACTTCGTCGGGCAGGATTTGAACCCGACGTGAATGAAGTTGGAAACCCGACTTTTCAACGCTGGAAAATCGAAGCCTCGGGCCACCCCAAGGTGACGGTGGATTTCGTTATCCCACCAAGCCTCGATGAAGACAAAGGAGGCAAGATTCGTCATATCGAGAAGGACTTTGCAGCGGTGATAACACCGGGGCTACACCTCGCCTTCCAGGACAGGCGGCGGATTTCCTTGGTGGGAAGCACGATCCTTGGAGAAAAGGCAAGCCGTAAAATATGGGTTTGCGGTCCCGGCGCCTTCGTGGTGCTCAAGGCCTTGGCTTTCGGTACGAGGGGTGAAAACAAAGATGCATATGACCTCTATTACGTGATTCGCAACTACGGCTCCAGTGTCGATGACCTGTTGGAGCACCTCAACCCCATCCTTCACGAACAGGAAACTCAGGAGGCGCTTGAGATATTACGTCGTGACTTCTCCGACCCAGATGGAGTGGGACCGCGTCGGGTCGCGGAGTTCATGTATCGTACTCGCAACGATGAAATGCAGGCCGACGTTGCGGGTTTTGTTCGCGAACTGCTCCGGAAATGCAATATCCCCTGATCACCCTCCCGCGTACACCCAAATCAATCCGTCCACGTGATTCCCCAAAGCTACCAGGGCCTCGTAGTCCCGCCTACCATTGGCGGGATGATGCCGCAGGTGATGCAGTCATTCACGAACAGGATGGAGTTTTCCCGAATATCCCAGGATTCCAGTAACTTCGGTTCTGACCGATTGAGGCTGGCATGCTGACCATGGTGCGCCTTGTCTGTTTTCTGGGAGAAGGCTGGGATAAAGGGGATTCGGGTCATCCTGGAGATGGCTTTTGCAAGATCATAGACGCAATACCGCTGCGGGTAGGGAAAAGCACCCCACAAAGGAGCGGCAGGATCACCACCCGGCCCTTTGGATCTCTGATAAGTTAAAGGAGGATGAGAAAAAACGGATTGAGTGCAAGGGAGTCCGACACAGTTAGCAAAAACTGGATGAAATCCTGGAAGAGAGAATCCTCCATGTGATTCTCGAACCAAAATCCTTTGGGTCCCTGGCCCACAAAATTCACGAATACAAGATCAGGCTGGGAACAAGAGCGATATCCGAAATACCCGACCTGAAGAAGAGGCTTGCAGGGATAGATGCCAAGATCGAGAAGATCATCGATGCCATCGGAGAGGGGACAATAGCACCGCACCTGGCAAAAGAGAAACTATCGAAGCTGGAAACGGACAGAGACTATGTCTAGGCTGAGATCGATCGACTGAAACAAAAACATCTGGTCGGATTCAGGATTGATGGCCGGACCGCCCAGATCATCCGCAGTCACTTCTATGAACTCCTCAAGAACGCCACCCCAAAAGAAAAAAGACAATTTTTCCGAAAATTCATTGGAAAAATTGTCCTTTCTCAGGATTCCGCAAGTATCTATTATAACTTGCTGAATCTAACCGCGAACACCCTCAAGGGTTCACAGTTGGTAGGTGTAATGGCGTCCCCAACCGGATTTGAATCCCGCCGATTGGCGGGAGGTGAAAGACCCCGGCCTTACACGCCTGAAAAAAAAGGGACCCCTCATTAGCAAGAGATCCCTTGAGCGTGCGTTGGCGTCCCCAACCGGATTTGAACCGGTGTTGCCGGCGTGAAAGGCCGGTGTCCTGGACCTGGCTAGACGATGGGGACGCTATGTTAGCGAATGAATGGTCACCGTCGGGTATTCACCCAGAATTGGTCCTAAGATGCCTCTCCAAATTGTGAGTCGCTCCCCAACCCAGGTTTATTTCCGGGTGTTGTCCCGCCCGGAGGGCGGGATGTCCTGAACCCCCGCGAAGCGCGGGATCTACGACTGGCTAACCTAGACGATGGGGACGCTATCCGAGAGAAACATCAGATAGCGAATGAATGGTCACCGTCGGGGTGTTCACCCCAGAGATGGTCCACTACTGCAACGCCTTACGGTGGGCTGTAGACGCATCGAAACTGCGGCAAACGGATCAAAGGCCGGTTACCCTCAGGCTTTAGCTCAGCCCACCCGAAAGCACACTATCCTACTCGCGGTCTAAGGTGCTGTCAAGGATTTTGTCTATTGGGCGTTCTTTTTCTGCGGCTAAGGCGGATATCCCTTGGCGTAGCTGCCGCAATTTAAAGGAATTGACTTTTTCGCATTCCCTGAGGATCGATTTTGTTTCGGATCAGGGCCACCTCCTCCTTTGTGGGCGGTTCGGTCACGGGAACGTTATGGGGAACGATCAGATCAAAACCCGTGTTCCGCAAAACCTCATCCACCGTCATCCCCGGATGCACAGACACCAATCTCATCTGCCTGGATTTCTCTTCAAAATCCAAGACTCCAAGATTGGTAATCACCTTTTCAGGGCCGCCACGTCTCCAGGAAACCGTATCGATCCAACCCGGGTAGGTGATAAAGTCGACTTTTTCCACAAACGTTTTCAGATCGTGTTTGGTTCGATAAAGAACCGTCTTGGGGAAAAGATGGATCATTTCGGCTCCGCCCGCACCGCCGGGAAGCCTCACTTTCGGCCGCTCAAAATCGCCGATCACGCTGTTGTTCACATTGCCGTACCGGTCGATCTGGACACCACTCAAAAACATAATATCATTCTTCCCCCTTCTGGCCATTCCCACCTTCGTGGACAGATCCGGATTGGCCAGCGCACCCTCGATCAATGCCGGATCTCCTGTGGAGAGGGGAAGATAGCTTGGTCTGGGGTCTATTCCCCCTGCCAGTGTCCAGGCCCCGGAATAAGGCGCGTGGACCTCAACCGCAAGAAGCCAGGCCATCATGCAAATGGGCACCTCCACGGCGAGAAACACACGCTCTTCGCCTTGAATCTCTCGCGCCAGTGCCACAATGAAGAGTTCGTCAATGGAATAATCGTCTGCATAATCAGTCATCCTGGCCTCCTTGCGCCGGGATATCGGTTCCTCGGGCTTGTTTAACATACGCGTTGTGGTCTTTGCATCCCAACACATACGCGTCCAGATAGTCTTGAAAAGTCTCCGGCGTTCGTGCCGCTTTCAGGTAGGCCTCGAGATGATCGTAGTCGGCAGGATGGAAGGGATAATTGGCGGTCGGGTAAGCGCCCCAGGGGATCTCCACCACCGCATCGACCAGGAAGTGGGGAATATTTATTTTTCCTCGAAGCGACTCGTGGGACAGGATTTTTTCAACGCTGATGATGACCCGGTTGGATGCAAAGGCGATCTTTTCATCCAGCCCGTATCCGGCCTCCTCGATGAGCACATTGCCGAACCGATCCGCGTGCTTGGCGTGGATGAGGGCCACATCCGGGTTATAGGCGGGAATGGCGATCATGTCTTCTCCGGTGTAAGGCGAGCGAATGGGTTTGAAGTATTCGGGTCGAGTTTTCAGCACATCGCTTCCGGAGAGGCTCTTTAATGCGAGAAACGGCACGCCCAGTCTCCCGATTTCAAAACCCAAAATCAGGCAATCGCCTATATTTTCTTTCATCTGTATGAGCCCTTGTTCCACGGCCCGCCGGAAACAGGGCATGTGGGCGAAACCGAGGCCTGGTGAGGCGAATCCGCAAAATGCCGTGTCAAGGGAGCGCACGCATCCGGCACCGATGAGGATGTCGAAAAGGAACGGCGCTTCCAGCGATATGATATCAAGATTTTTCAATCCCTTGCGGATCAGTTCAAATGCCAGCGCAACCGGCAGGCGGTTGTTGAGCACCCCTCCAAGGACGACGCTTTGGCCCGATTCCACCATGTCCAGCGCCTCGGAAAGGGGCTTTACTTTGTCTTGCATGTCCATCTCCTTTTCATTTCCCATATCCTCCGATTTCTGCTTTCTTTTTCAACTTGGGGCCAGTGCGGAATAAGGACTTGTTGAAAAATAATTTGATCCTTTCATCAGGGATCTCCGTTCGTGCCGGAATATGGGAGCATGAGCCAACCATTCAGCGCCCTCAGGGGGGACGGCACAGGGGTCGATTTGCCAAGGTTTTTTCATGACAGGTTCCTGGATATTTCCCGAGGAGCGCCCCTGGCTTCCCACACTCGCCTCCATTCCAACATCGCGGATCATCCGGCAGAGGGCCTCCACATGTTGCGGATCGGGCTCCCTTCCTTGAAACGCGGAAGTTACGCCGAGCTGCTCATATTTCGACTCTCCCCATCGGTGAAAGGGAAGACGGAATATTTTTTCGCTCCGAGTCGGCTGCCCTTGAAGTTCTATTGCTTTCCACTCACAGTTGAATGTAAACACTTCATGAAATCGCTTCTCAGACCGCTCTGACAGGTCATCCTTCAAAAACTTTGCTCGGTTCTGGCGATGATGTGATCCTGCAACCCTTTGCTGAGATCCACAAAATAAGCGCTGTAGCCCGCCACCCGGACGATCAGATCCGTGTGCTTTTCGGGATTCTCCTGGGCGTCAAGAAGCTCCGCCCGGTCCACCACATTGAACTGAACATGGGATATGCCCAAATCCGACCAGGTCTTGAGATAATGATAAAACAGCTCCCGGTTGCCCCCCTCCAGAAACTGGGGTTGAAATTTTTGGTTGAGCAGCTGTTGATAGGTCTGCAAGGTGTCGATCTTAGAAGCGGATTTCAGCACCGCGGACGGTCCTTTGACATCGGCGCCCGGGCAGGGCGACAGGGTGGCATCCGCGAACGGATCAGCGTCCTTTCTGCCGTCCGGGGTAGCCGGCGTATCGAAGGCGAGCCCGTAAGTGCCGGAGACGCCGCTTCCGTCTCCCACATATTTCAAACCCCAGTTGCTGGTGAATTCTTCTAAAACCTCTTCCGTGCGGTGGTGAACGGCTTTGGCGAGCGAATCCACATAATCGTCATCATTGCCGTATTTCGGCGCCCGGGCAAGGATTTCCCTGCGCAGTTCTTCCGCCCCCTCCCAGTTCCGGTCCAGGATATCGATGAGTTCCGCCATGGTGAGCTTTTTTTCTTCAAATACGAATTTCTTCACGGCGGCCAGGGAATCCGCCACGTTTGTGGGGCCGATGATGATCACGTTGTCGATGCCCTGATAGGGGTAAGTCCACTTGCGGATATCTTCCGCGCGCTCGATGGCGTCGTCGATCACCGCGGAAAGAAACGGCCGCGGCAAATGTTTTTCAAAGATGGTTCGGCTGAAATTCTCGAGTCTCACCTGTTTGGCCACAAAGAATCGGACCTGGTCCAGGTAGGCTTCGAGAAGATCCTCAACACGGGTGAAATTTTTTGGATCGGCTGTGCGTGCTCCTTTTTGCTCGCCCGTCTTCGGATCGACACCCTGGTGGAGCGCCCACCAGAGACACTTGGGAAGCATCAGATAGCCGGCTGCCCGGCGAAGCATGTTTTTCCCAGGGATGTTCACGTAAACACACCCCCGTATGGCGTAGTTTCTTGCGTCCTTAAGGGGCAGGCCCCACTTCAGGAGAAGCGGGATCATCACCTTGTCGTTAAAGAACGCCGGATAACCGACGCCTGTCCGCACCACGTCGATCGCTTTAAAAACCAGATTTTTCGGGGTCCCGTCATGCAATCGAAGGTTCAGGCTCCCTTGGAGAGTGCGTGCGCTTTCAACCGTCTCCAGAACGAGGTAAGTCATTTCATTGGTCACATCCTTTCCGTCCTCGTCCACCCCGCCGATGGTCAACGCCTGAACGATCTGACTGCCGCCGTACACGCCGGATAGAAACGGCGAGTAGACCCTCCCGCATTCCTCAAATTTGAACCACAGGAGCTTCAAGAGTTCCAGAGCGCTTTCCCGGGTGATCCGTCCTTCCTTGATATCGTTTGTATAGTAAGGGTTCATCAGGATATCGAATCTGGCGCCGATGCCGTAGCCCATGTATTCGATCTGTCGGTTGATCATGTGGATGAAATAAAAGGACTGAAGCGCCTCATGAAATGTCTCGGCCGGATTTTCCGGCACCCGATCGCAGACCGCGGCGATGGCCTGGAGTTCATGTTTTCGGGTTTCATCGGCCTCTTTTTCCGACAACTCCCTGGCCAGATCGGAATATCGGTGCGCGAATCTCACCGCCGCTTCAAGACTGATGACGACCGCCTCCAGGAAATCCTTTTTCTCGGAGTAATCCAACGGCAACTCTTTTTCCACTTCGCTCAATCGGTTCCTCGCCTGTTGGATAATCCCTCTCAAACCGAGTTTCAATACCTTGTCGAAGTTTGGGATCGCCCCTTCGGTCCACAGGGACCAGAGATAGGTCCCCTCATATTTGAAGTCGGCCATCATCTCCTCGGAGAAATACTTCTGGTGCAAATCGCTTATCGAGCGCCCCTTCCAGTATTGGCAGAGTTCGTCAAGCTCCTTTCTTCCTTTGTCGTCGAGGAGCGTGATCCCCGCTTCGCTGTTCACCAGTCGGTGAACCGACCCCCAGTTTTCCTCGATGGCATAGGGAAGATGGTGGGGGGATTCGGAAAAATTCCCCACAATCATCTCCCACTCACGGATATAGATGGTCATGTTGAGCAGGATATGCTGAAACGCTTTGGCCCGGCGAATTGCCATAGGCTCGCCTTCGGTGGCCTTGTACGATTCGGTGATCAGGCGCTGTCGTTCAAGACCCAGGCGAACGTCCTTTCTATAAGCGCCTCTTGACGCTTCGTCGAGGGTATAGGCCCGTTTGATATTGCGCGCTGTCTTGATCACCACGTGGCTCTTGGCTAGTGCAGCTTTATCCATTTCTCCCTCCTGGTAAAGGTTTCGGCTATGTTTTTTGGCTGTAATAGATTCTAGGATACGCTCCATCGTATCCCAAAAGCCGGGAAAGCGCTCTCCCGGTTTCGATTAATTTGGTTTTTGCCGTCTCCACCAGGGCATCATTTCTCTTCATCACCTCCAACGATATGTTAATGGCCGCCGTGATCCTTTTCTGATCGTCAATCAGGGGAACGGCAATAGAGCTCAGGTCCATGGATTGCTCCTGGTCCGAAATGGCGAACCCGATTTTTCTGGTGGTTTCAATTCGTTTTAGCAGAGCTTTTTTGGAGCTTATGGTTTTGGGCGTCATTTTTTCGATCTTGATGGTGGCTACACGTTTTTCTAGGTCCTCGTCATCAAGCGCAGCGAAAAGAACCCTGCCCAACGCTGATCCATAGGCAGGCAATTTGGAGCCTGCATGGATGTCGAATTTGAAGAAATTCCGCACCTGCCTTCGGTATAAAATGAGGATATCGCAGTGGTCAAGCACGGCCAGATGGGTGCTCATTTTAAGCTCGGAGGAAAGTTCGTCGAGATACGGTTTGGCGAGCGAAGCGAGGTTGGAGGTGTTAAGAAAATGAAACGCCAGAGATACGATCCTGGTGCTCAGGGTGTAACGTTTATCCTTCTCGCGGTTCAGATAGCCAAGGGATAGAAGGGTGTCGAGGAATCGTTGGGTCGTTGACTTTGACAGGTTTGTCAGGTTTGCCACTTCGGTCAGCGTCAAAGGCCCTGACGTTTCTCCAAACCCTTCCAGGATCTTTAAGGTCCGCGCAACGGAATTGATATGGTTATTGTCTCGCATAGCGGTACTTTTTTCCACAAAATGGGATTCTATGTGAATCCGCTTGTCATGTCAAACAGTTTTTAGGGGACCGGATGCTTAAACGACAGCTATTTTGTCAGCGCCGGATCGCCTGGAACTTTGATTGAAGTCAGAGGATTTTTCCTTTCACTCCTCGTCCAAGATCAATATTTGTTTGGACACCTGTGAAAGTCTTTTCTGGCGAAGGAACCCTTGAACTTCCCCCTTTGAAAAGGGGGATCGAGGGGGATTTTAACAAGGTTCGTGAAATCCCCCCTGCCCCCCTTTAAATAAAGGGGGGGTTGGATCATCCTCGGGGAATCGATGAAACCCGATTTTTCGCTTTGACATGCCATGTCGAAAAATGAAACGGTTGTGGATCAAATACCTTGAATTCAGTTTTATTTTGGACAATGCTTTATTAACCCTACAACGATACTTATTATCCCGTCATTCCGGCGAAAGCCGGAATCCAGTCACAGCTGTGAGGAATCTGAGGAATTGGATTCTCTTCCCATACTCAGACTCCTGGATGCCCCCGGCTGACTTCATGCCGGGACAGGCTCCTCAAGTCCGGCATGACGGAGTGCCAAATGCCGCGCCATTCGTAAGTGACGTTGTAGGGTTAATAGGAAGCATCTTTAAATTGTGGAGGAGTTCTTATGGTACCGGATAAGGATGAAATATACGGCTCCCTTCAGACAAGAATCGGGTATCCCAAGTCCAAGCATCTGAGAAAACTTGTCGAGACGGTCTATACGCCGGAAGAAGCCGCCCTTTCCCTGGAATTGCCCGGAACGGCGGATGAGGTGGCGAAAAAAGTGAAGCGGGATGTTGAGACCGTATCCTCTCAACTGGACAACATGGCCTCCGTGGGCTCTGTTCAACGTGTTGTCGACCGTGACGGCAATTTTGTCTATAGACCGGTTTTCATGCCGGAGGTTTTCTGCGATTCCATGATGCACAGCATGGCCGCGGATTGGGACGATGAAACGCACAATCTGAAGAGCGAGAAAAATCGGAAGATTGCAGATCTCTTTCACGAATTCTATGAAAAGGAATGGTACCGATTTGAACGGACCGATGAATTGCTGCACCGTCGCGTTCTCATGTTGGGAGGAGCAAAGGCGCAGGTTATGTTCACGGTCACGCCAGCCTGGAAAGCATTGGAAAAATGCAATGCCGAACCCGCACCGGACCCCGGATACGACTTGCGATATGTGGCTCAAAAAGCAAAGCAAGCCGGGCAGAAAATTTACGCTGCTCCCTGTTCCTGCAAGGTCAGGGCAAGGAAAAAGAAGATGCCGGTCTGGACCTGCGGTTCCATGTCCGGCAAGGAACGTATTCCCGCATCCTGGGCAAATCATCCGAAAAAAATCTATAAGGAATGGGATCCGGATGAATGGCTGGAGATGATGGGCCGGTGCGAGGAAGAATTCGGGCTGGTGCACATCGGCCTGCCGCACATGCTCTACGACATCTGCACGTGCGATACCGAATGCTGTAATATTTTCAAGCCGCTCAGAACCTATGCCCACTGTTACGAAGGCCTTGAAAAAAGCCCCTATCGGGCCGTCATCGACAAGGATGTTTGCCAGGGGCTGGCCCATTGTGTTGGAAGATGCCGATTTGAAGCCATTAGCCTTGAAAAGGACCCGGCATCGGGCAAACGTTTTGCCGTCGTCGATCCGGAAAGATGTGCCGGTTGCGGCCAGTGCGTCCTTGGCTGCACGGTGAAAGGCGCCATCCGGCTGGAACTGGCAAGCAAAATCTGATCGGAAAGTTCAGAAATTGCGCCGCCTCCCGGTGGGCGGTCTCACCCTGCCGTTCGTATAATGGAAGTCTGGGAGTCCCACATGGCGAGAAATTCTCGCTCGGATTCTCACACAGTAACAAAAAAAGACCGGCCGCAACGACCAGCCCCTTGATTTTCTCTGGCGGGCCGTACACGAATCGAACCTGTGGCCAACGGATTAAAAGACCAGGCAACGCTGATTCCCGAAAGCCCGTCATATCAGGAAAAAGCGCGATGCGACGGGCTTTTTTTCTTGGCGGTTAGATTGGAAAATGTCAGGCATTTTCAGGGAAAAATGGGCGCTTGACCTTGATTACCAGGTTGCGGATCTTTCCAAGGATCTGCAGACAATCTTTCAGGAGATAAAGCCGGAAGGATATGCAGGGGGTAATCCTCCTCAGAAATCTTATGAGAAAAGCATCTTGGGCTCTGAGCTTTTCTCTTTCAGATGGAACAGGCGGGTTTTTGGCTGTGATATGTATTTCAAATTCGCGGTAAGGAAAGGCGTTCTCTGGATCGTCTCGCTGCATAAAGACAGAAAGCAAGTGAAAGGAGTTAAAGGAGATGGAATGCCCTAGTCATGGACAGATGGAACTGAGAACCATGGATAAGGAAGTAGAGTTCCGAGGTAAGAAGATCCAGTTCACCGCACAGCATTTCCTTTGCCCGGAGTGCGGTATTGAAGTCGATGACCTGAACCTGGCAGCAATCAACCAGAAGTCGCTTTCAGATGCTTACCGAAAGGCTGAAAACCTGCTTACCGGCGAGCAGATCGTTGAAAGACGAAAGGAACTGAACCGGACACAGCCCTCTGATTTTCAGTCTAAACATAATTGCGAAATCTCAGATTAATAGGCTGTGTCCCTTCACCGGATAAAAATTAGTCGGAGAACTTGCCCTAAGCTTCGATCTTGTTCTGGGAAATGAGATGGCATCCCGGCATTTTCCGGGTTTCGACGAGTCTGTGATGAATAGCAGTTATCCCCAGTTCTCGCGTAACTTAACTATTATGCACCAACCAGGATACATTTTGGCTTGAATCAAGTTCATCGCTTTCTATACCCAATCTTTGATTTTCTTCCCATCATTATCAGTGAACGCTCCGAAGAGTACAATGAGGCTATCTACTATGTACCAAATACCGAGACCCCCAATTGTACAAAGCATAACCTTGCCGCTCTTGAATTTTCCTGCATAAAAACGGTGAGCGCCGAAGATGCCAAAGCCCAAACAGAGTATGGCGGCTAGGAGTCTTTTTTTGTTGCTGGCAGAGGATATATCCTTTGTTGGCCATGACAATTCAGTTTTGTCTTTCTCAGCTGTTTTACCCGTCTTGATATGTTCCGTTATCCATTTCTTCAACTTCTGAGTACGGTCTTCTGGTTCAACAATCACTTTATAGGCATGGATTGGTTTGGGGATGTTTTTCACAGTTTTTTCTCCAAGATATTCATACCCTAAAGGCAACTTATCCTCGATTTGATCGTAAGCTGTCCTTGAGATGCATATTCCCCCGGGCGCCGCTATGGCCTCCAGCCTGGCTGCGATGTTGACGCCATTCCCGTAAATTCGTTCGTCCTCTACAATAATATCGCCAAGGTTAATGCCGACACGAAACTCCATTTTGCGGATAGTAGGAAGTTTTGCATTCCGGGCTTTCAACTCTTTCTGGATGGCGACAGCAGCTTGAACCCCATCAACTACACTCGCAAACTCTGCTAAGACATTGTCTCCCGGCGAATCCACGACCCGACCATGATGCTGCTGAACAAGTGTGTTTATCACTTCACGATAAGCGTTCAGCATCCTGATGGTGGCCACTTCGTCATCTCGCATGAGCCGACTGTAGTCTTTGACGTCGGCACTGAGAATTGCCGCAAGCCTTCGTATGATATTTTCTTCTGGCATTTACCTATATTGTCTCCCTAACAAATTTTGATTCCATTATGTCAATCTAAGATAACCTTTGCATATTTCACCCCGAGAAACATCCTTTCAAACTCACTGTACCGGCCAGAGCCCAGGCGCCCTCGAATTTTTAGAGCTCTTCCCCTGGTGACGTCCTGGATCTCAATCTCAGGCAAAAAGCTGATTCCTGTAAGCTCCTCGATTTTCTTGATGGTTTCTGTGTGCTCGGTCAGATTAGGCCATTTCATGTCTCCGGTGACGCTCTCATTATTGAGAGGCAGCAGGACAACCGGCGTTTCGATCGATCCATCGGTTTTCTGGTGCAGGATTATGTTGTAAAAATGAGATGCGACCGCAATCCGCCTCCTCCCTCACTCCTTTCCGTTAATCTTCTCCCTCAAGATATTCGAGCATTTGAAACCGACCACTCTCCTGCATTCCAATGTTATATCTTCCCCGGTCGCAGGATTCCTCCCTCTTCGCTCCTTCTTGTCCTTTACACAGAATTTTCCGAACCTACTGATCATGACGCCTTCGCCACTTTCAAGGGTCATTTTGATGATCTCCAGGAGGGATTCAATGACTTCGGCAGAGCGCTTTCTGGAAAGGCCGACCTGGCTGTAAAGGGATTCCGTCAGTTCTGTTCTGGTTATCTTCATGGCGAGTGCTCCTAGTGGGAGGAGATACAAGAAAATACCTGGGGATGAAAATTTTTTCAAGATTTCTTTTAACTTAACCAGATTCGGGGGATTCTCTTCCGTGGATCTGTCGTCGCAGCCTCATCGTATTCTTGCTCTGGAACACAAGCTTGAATCCCTCGCTCAGCGTATTGAAAAAATCCTCAAATCCTCATCATAGGTCCATCGGCTATTTTCCTCTCCCATATCCATTCAGCTATTTCTCTGCAAGCCGGCAGGCTAGCTCGTTTCCATCCAGAAATGGCCCTTTTCCCCAATCTCGGCGTCAGCCCGCGGGGTTGCTTGTGTCCCGCCGATGGGGGGACACGTCTCGGCGCAACCCCTTGACTTCCCCTGCTCGGAGAGCGGCATCCTCGACTTGATCTTGCGAATCCCGCCCGAGACGGGACTCAATTGGAAACTGACCCTAGTGTCCCTCAATATCAAAATCTATTTATGGATGGACACCAGCTCGCAAGCGGGGTCCTGTGATTATCTTTCAGGCGGAGTAGGCATGCTGGGTTTTTAGCAAGCAGGGTTTGTGAAGAACCGTCTCAATTATCATAGCGAAACCGTCGCAATTTATCTCAGCGCTATAGGCCGACTTATGGGCGCTCCGGTCCGAGGAAATTTGAGCCGCCCTGGTACGATCAGCGAAGGTTTTGTCCATTGAAATTTCGGGTTTTGACCGGCGTTTCCCTCCCGGATGGCCGGCTACGAGCGGTGCAGGCTCTCCCGTAGCGCCAGCGCTTTCGCCGCGTGTGGGCCGCGTGCTGCGGCGCCCTTATCTTGGCGCTGAGGGTCTAATGCCCTGCGTAAACCGACCTGAAGACGGCGTGGTGAGCCGAGGCAAACGTGGTTATTGGACAAAAGTGATGGATCAATTGAGGGCAGGGAGTCTTTATTCCGTAAACATGAAGTAAATGTTTCGGAGGGCTTCTCAGGAAGGCCTTTTTTTCAGGCTTTTCTTGACGTTTCAAGTCGGTCAAATCAGCTCCAGGGGCATTGGCAAAAGGGAAGTGCACTTTCATATACTGTGGATTTTTTATTGTATATTTTTTTAAACTGCCAGTTAGCACCTTTTGATCGGTTCAAGAGGTAACTTCATTGAAATATTTCATTTATTATTTGTGGTACGTATGTTGCTATTTGCGTGAGTCAATCGTTTTATGGTGAATTCGCCACACCATGAGTAGACACAGTGGAACTCAAAAATGCCGATTTTAAAAGGAGAGGCATGTCATGAAAAAACTGATTGCAAATTCGTTATTTGTCGGCCTTTGTTTTTTCTGTGCGAACCAAGTTGAGGCTGTAAAGCCGGGCAGGGATGTGAATCCCAATGGATTTCCAAGCGGTCCTCATTATAATCTCAATATCATAGGTAAAAAGATTAATTTTGTCTGCCCTGAAAATGAAACTGATGGAAGTTCAAACGTTGTTTTCATCCCTGAAACCGGTAAGGGAATTCAAATTCTCATGCAGTCAGGTAAAGGGAAGTGGGCTGAAGAGATAACCCAACTTCAAGTCATTGATCCATGCGCCGGGTTCGACGGAGACGGTGCCGTCATCCAGTTGCCGAAAAACGACAAAGGTTACCGTGTCTATGGGAGAGCACTGGCCAAACCGACGGATAACCCCACCCTCGGTATCCAGCCTGAGCTGGTCATGGTGCAGGATGAATTTGGAAATGACTTGATTTACCTCGGATTAGTCACAGACAACGGTTTTGAAACCCCCTATCAGTCCTTCCAACGGCAAAAGGGCAAATCCACTGCTATCGATATCAGTGGCCTCTTCAAGTGGTACGGCTTCGTTTGTTATTTATCGCCTCCCGCTTATGGCGACTACACCACGGAACTAGTCTGCGGTATCGATAGGGACGGAGATGGAGGGTATGAAGAGATTGTTGCCAGGGAAAATGTGGATGGCGTCTTGTACTGCCCTGAAGGAGAGCCAATCATGGTTTATTGCATGGATTATTCCAGCGGAGAGTGGATATTCAACATCGCAGAACTTGTGGAATACCTATGGACGGTTGAAAATAACGGCTCGAAGCTCATCCAGGTGAGATTCTATCCAAACTAGCGCGCCCCATTAGGGTGGTGGTAACCTGAGAGTATAATCCGCCCAGTCCATTGAAAGGCAGAGTCTGTAACGGCTCTGCCTTTCATTTTCTTAAAGCCCTGCCCTCTGTGCCAACCCGGCAACACACCCCCGGTACCCCTGAAAAACCTGTGCACGTTTTTCCCTGGAAGTTTTTCCATAAGAAACGTGGAAAGCGCTGCTATTGTCGCCGCCACTGCAAAATACTCCGAAATAACCGGATTGAAAATACCAATGTCCACACCAGGGAAAGCATTTTCGAGCGGTTCAAAATCGTGAGTGACCCCGATTTTAGGTTTGCCGCGGAACGGCAAGCCGTGTACCTACCAGTACAAGCGGAGGTCACGGGCACAAAGAGGAACGCAATCGTCAATTTTCACGCCAAAAAAAAGGGCCAGCCGCGGCGACTAACCCCTTGATTTTCCTTGGTGGGCCGTGGGAGAATCGAACTCCCGGCCAACGGATTAAAAGTCCGCTGCTCTACCTGTCTGAGCTAACGGCCCGCAAAATTATTTAGTAGCAACTCTAACGTGGATTGTCAAAAAGTTTTTGTCAGCCACAATTAGAATAGGCTTTTTGGGCCTCCAAGTCAAGGGACGGCCTCATGGGCTGGAAACCGACATTCTGTGGCTCTGAGCGTCCCACTCCCTCGCAGGTATCCAGAAAGAGAGGCGGCGCATCGTTATCATCTGGCATCTGGAGGCCGTCTCCACCCTTAGAGCTAATTGAAAACGTTTTTTCGGATAAGGTCCCGTTCCTCTTCGTTTGGCGGGTAAGGGTAATTCCACTGCCTGACACCCGGCAGGCAGTTACCGAAGGGGCGATTGCAATCTACCCTGCCGCCCGGGCCTGAACAACCGGTCGTCATGAAAGCTAGGCCCGATCCGATGATACGTTCCAACCGGTCTATGGAGAGGCCGAAGTTCATGACACGGCCTTCAGAGTCGAATTCCATCTCCCGGTAATGGCTCATGTCCTCTTCAATCAGGTAGCGAGCCAGTTGGACCCGCAGGTATGAGGGCCAAGGCGGTTGAGGCCGCTGGGCCAGTCGGGAGTCCTCTTCGGCAAAGAAGGAGAAGAGGTGGTTCATGATCCGCATCTGATTGAGCCTGTCCATGAGTGAGATCATTTCCTCCTCGGTCTCGCCCATTCCCACCATGAGATGAGCGCCCACGTGAGGATGCCCGAAAACTTTCACTGCCGTCTCCAGGGTCTCCCAGTACTTCCGCCATCTGTGGGGACCCGAGACGGCTCTTCCCCTATATTTCTCAAAGAGCTCCGGTGTGGCAAGATCGATGGCGATTCCCACCTTTTCGGCTCCTTTCTCCTTCATTTCCATCAGGTCCTCCGGATGGAGGACCGTCGGGCAAAGTAAAATGGAGACAGGAAGGGAGGTCTCCTCCTTGAGGCGACGGGTCATGTCCATGGTGTGTTTACGACACTTGCCGTTGGTGATCATGGAGATGCAGGTGCGCTTGACATAAGCAGGTGCGCTGTTGATGGCGGCGACGACTTCGTCCATGGAAAAGAGCGGCCAATCCACATGGATGAAGCTCTTTTCCCGGTAGGTGCCGGGCCGTTTCCTGGCAAGGCCGCAGTAAGCACAGTTGGCCTTACATCCTTCGGGGTAATGAACCAGGAGATTTACGCACCGATTTACCGCCCCCCGATACATCCATCCCCGTGCCAATCCGAGGGATATGGCTGATGCCAGGCTCATTTTGGCATATCGAGGACTCTCTACCTTCTCTCCGCTACTTCCCATTTCCATGCGCGATAGCACCTGGTGCACACAACCCCGAACCTTAGTAAGAAGGCACCCAAGTTGGGGGCCAATTTGGTTCAATGGGTGAACAGCCAAATAGGAAAACCGGGGACCCTCCACCTGTCAATGCCGATCCGCCGACGTCCCTCTGTCTAACGCCTGAAGGTTGCGACTTGAAACCTGATACCTCCTTACCCTTACAATATCACTTACCAGTGGCGCGGCATTCGACACTCCGTCATGCCGGACTTGAGGAGCCTCTCCCGCCATGACGTCAGCCGGGGGCATCCAGGAATCTGAGTATGGGAAGAGAATCCAATTGGTCAGATTCCTCACAGCTGTGACTGGATTCCGGCTTTCGCCGGAATGACGGGATACTAAGTATCGTTATAAGGTTACAGCCTCACCTGATTCTCCTTTGCCAGGAGGATGGCCCTGGTGAGCAAAGGGAGGTCCAGTCCGTAAATCATGTTTTCCCGCCAGACGGCGGAAAGACTCTCCTCTATGCTTTCCTTGCGGGCCGCGGTCCATTTCAGCGCGTTCTCGATCCGGTGGATGTCCTCGGTGGTGGAGAAGAAGTCACCCGTAATCACAACGTCTTCTATGGATGCTCCGGATAGGGAGAGATAAATTTCCAGAAGCCCTCCCTTGGTCTTGAGCCGCCCAATACCCATCCTGGCTCTCGGATGCTTGTGGGAGAAGATCCACTCCGGGTTGTGGTATCTTTCCTCCACGTATCGGGCAATGATTTGATTCTCCCAATCGTCCGGCTCATCCTCCGTGAATTGCATGCCGAACTCCTCTTCGAAGGCTTCCACAATGGCTTCCACAACGGTTTCCACCGGGACCTTCCATCCCGCTTCCTGCCGGACCGTGGTCATGCGCTGGCTGAAACAGTTGTATCCCTTGTCTTGCACCTTGATCAAGGGGGTATTCATGATGTCGAGCATCAAGGGAATGTCAAAGTCCACCAGCAGGCTTGTGTGAAAGAGCAGGCTTTTTCCGGTCTCCGCTGCGGCGGAAAGTCCTGCGATTTTTTTGCCCCCTGCTTCGAGATCGTTCTTCGGCTGGAAGAGAGCCTGGATTCCCAGTTTGCCAAGGGCCAGGGCGAGCACCCGACTCAGGGACTGAAAGACCCCGCCAACGCCCATCATGAGCCCGGGATAGTCCACATGGATGCCCAGGCCCAGGGCCACGATTTCCGGCCCCATGATCACGGTCCCTCCGCCTGTGCTCCTCCGGTTGTATTCGATGCCCCTTGCCCGGCACCTCTCCAGCTTTAAGGCGGCGTCGATATCCTGGTATTTTCCCACAATGACCGAAGGGATGAAGGTATAGAGGTGTAAGATTGGTGGGGAATTTTTAAGAGCCACCGATTGAGGAAGCGTGTCGTCTATGGCAAGCCCCTCGGCGGTGGAAAAAGACCTGGATAGATCCTTGAACAATCGCCACTGTCTCTGCATGATCTTAATGAGTCTCGAAAACCTTTCCCCGGGCTCTCTCTCCCCTGTCAAAAATCCCGGCGGTGGGGGAGGGACGGGGTCAGTCCTCCAGGAGGTGGGAAAATCAGTTTTTCGGACGGCCTAAGCCTTGCCTTTTTCGGTTTCCGCCCTCTTGATTTCCTCCTCGATAAAGCTTACGAGCGCACCGCCTTGCATCAGGTTCGGAAGCTCAGCTCCCGGGTCACCGGCTTCGATGACCAGGATCCAACCCTCACCATAGGGATCCTTGTTGATCAGGTTGGGATCCTCCTCCAGTTCTTCGTTCAGTTCGATGATTTCTCCCGATACCGGTGCCACCAGGTTTCCGATCCATTTCCTGGATTGGATCTTCCCGCACACCTCTCCCTGGCTAACCTCGTCTCCCTCGTCAGGGAGGTCCACGAAGACGATGTCCCCGGCCTCCTTCTGAAAAAAATCCGTCATCCCCACGGTGACCTTTGTGCCGTCCACGCGAGCCCAGCTGTGATCTTCGTTGTAATAGAGCTCATCGGGCATGTGGTAACCTTTGATGTCCGCCATCCTGACAACCTCCAAGAAAAGTTTTGGGTCAACGAGGCAACCGTTCACCCACAAAACCATGAAATAGGCAGAGCCTCCTGCTCAATGATCAACCAGCTGTTCATGGCAAGGCACCTGTCAGGCATCTGGAATCAGCCTCCCAGCCTACTTGAATCTGGCCTCCACCGCTCTGGCGTGGATCGGCAATCCCTCCGCCCTGGCCAGGGTTACAACGGTATCCTTGATCGCCGCGAGCCCTTCCCTGCTCACATACTGGAAGGTGGGCTTTTTGATAAAGTCATCCACGGAGAGTCCGGAGAACATTCTCGCGCACTGTCCCGTGGGCAGAACGTGATTGGTCCCGGAGGCATAATCGCCCACGGGAACGGGAGCGTAAGGTCCCAGGAAAATGGAGCCGGCGTGCTTGATCTGATTGAGGGTGATGAAGGGATCTTTGGTCAGGATTTGAAGGTGCTCCGTGGCGTATTCGTTGGTAAATGCGATCGCCTGCTTCATATCCCTTGCGATCAGCACGGCGGAGTGCTTGAAAAGAGAGGACTCGAAAACCTCCTTTCTGGGAAGTGTTTCGTACTCCCCGTTGATCCTCTCACAGACCGATGAGGCCAACGCTGCTGAAGGGGTGACCACAACCGCTGCGGCGTCGGGATCGTGTTCCAGTTGGGATAGAAAATCAATGGCGATCAATTCCGGATCCCCCGTCTCATCCGCCAGAATCAATGCCTCACTGGGTCCTGCGGGCGAGTCGATGTCCACCTGGCCATAAACCATCATCTTGGCTGCGGTGACATACTTATTTCCGGGACCCACGATCTTGTCCACTCTTGGCATGCTTTCAGTACCGAAGGCGAGGCCGGCAACGCCCCATGGCCCTCCCACTTTAAAAATTCTGTGGCACCCGGCGATGTCCGCGGCCACAAGTGTGTTCGGGTTTGCCGTCATCCCCTTGTTCGGTGGCGTGACCGCGACAATCTGGTCCACGCCTGCAACTTTTGCCGGCAGCACGGTCATGAGAATGGAGCTGGGATATACTGCAATGCCTCCCGGGATGTAACAGCCGACAATGTCCATGGGCCTTGTGATCCGCCCTGCCAGAATTCCCTCTCTCACTTCAATGGACCACATCTCCCGTTCAAGCTGAGCTCGGTGAAAACGGGCGATATTTTCGGCAGCGGTTTTCAGACAATCCACCACTTTGGGATCCACCTGATTATAGGCTTCGCGGATCTCCTCCGTCGTCGCCTCCAGATCGGCCGGAGCAATATCGTCCTTGTGTTTGCGATAGTGTTCCAGGGCCACGGCGTCGCCTCGCCTCTTCACGTCATCCACGATTTTTCTCACCTCTTCATAGACGGAAGAGATGTCCTCCATGGACCTCTCCATGATCTTTTTGCGTCTTTCCGGGTTGAGGTCGTCGATTCTTTCAGGCTTCAGGTTCATGGGCGTTATTCTCCTTTTTTTCCCCTCAGTTTGTAGTAATCCTTGATGGCATCCCTTGTGCTTCGAAAGGCAAGCTCCCCCCAGGGGATTTCATCCGGCGTAAAGAGCCTCACTTCCTCTGTCTCGTCTCCTTGGATCAGATCTCCGGAATGAGCTTCTGCCGTATAGACGATGACCACCGGAAGGGTGTCTCGATAGGAGTAAACTCCGAGCAGTCCCTTGATGCCCACCTTCAGACCGCATTCTTCCAGAGTTTCTCTCACTGCGGCGCTCTCCACTTTCTCCTTACGGTCCACGTAGCCACCCGGCATCACCCACTTGCCTTTCTGGGGATCAATCGCCCTCTTGAGAAGCACGACTTTGCCGTCCAGCTCCACCATGGTGCAAGCGACAACTTTTGGGTCAAGATAAAAGACGAAATCGCAAGCGGAGCAAACGAGTCTTTTCGGCTCATTTTCTTTCAACTTGGAGCTTCTTAGCTTTCCGCCGCAAACCGGACAGAAGTGAAATTCGGGTTCGTGATGCTGCATGGGCCGTCGCTTCAGTTCGCCCGTCCCGGGCGGGGGGTTTCGAGCTGATCCGCAAATAGCCGCCTCGGGTCGAGGGCAAAAAAACTCCTGAATTGATATTGTTCCATGAGGAATACTGATAAACATTTTTGGGGATGATTACCAGACTTTTCTACCCCGCAAGGAGACTTCGTCTCTACCGTGGCCCCGGGAGCAGTCTCCCGTAAGCCACACATAGTCCGCCGCACCCGCTTTGAGGGATCTCTCCGATGACCAGGGGGATAACAGGAGGGTCACCATGGAAACCTCTGTCCGCCTCAGGGTGCGCTCCGGGATGCCGAATTTGTAAATAATGTGTCCGTTTCCTGCAAAAACCACCGTTTTTTTCCGATTCCCTTCAAGAAATTTGGCGATATTTTGGGCCATGGTTTCTTCCCACACGCACTGGGCCTGGTAGAAGTAATCGAAATTCCTCAAACCCCCATGGGAATGAGCCCCGTAGACCTCTTTCAGGTAAGCGCGGTGGCCGCTGTTTTCAAGGTCGATGCGCTCTGAGATTGTCCCTCGCTCCTGGGGGCTGAGACTTTCGATGCCCGAGCGCGCAACCTTTCTCACAACCTCACCGGGGGCGTTCATGGCGAGAATCCTCCCGCCTTTCCCTTTCACCAGCAGCAAGAGAGGCCTGTAAAAATGGTAATGGAACCCCCAGCCACGGGACCAGTCCACTCCCTTCAAAAACTCCTCTTCGGTGAGTGAACCCTCCATGTAGCCATCCAGTGTTGGTTGATCATGGGTCTCGAAGAATTCCATGGCGACGCCGAGAGATCCGTATCGAGTCCACAACGCTTGAAGAAGCTGAACTTGCATGAGATGATGCTCCGGGTTAACGTGCACTTCACCGATAAAGATCAAGTCATTGCTTCCCAGCTCCTGGACAAGCTGATCAAAAGAGAGGACTTTTCCCGAACCGAGATGGATGATCTGTCCGATTCGATCCCGGCCGGTAACGGCTTCCGGGGAGTGGGGCGCCGGTGATGGTCCCTTCACAGCCGAGCAGGCGCAAAGCACGGCAAGTGCCCAAAGGGGCAGCAGCAAACCTGGGAACCTGGCTCGTTTCATGGTGGTCCTCCTCTCGCAGACTAAGTTCTTGACTGCATCCTTACCTATCATTTACCCTATCCGGAAGCAACCCTATGGCGGATTTTCACCTCTGCTACAAGCCGGTCGCGTGAATCGTCGGAGATTTTGGGCCGGCACGGGTTATTCGCACCATCCTGTGGAGCAGCCCAAGATGACGCATCACAGAACCATCACGCAGGTATTTCGTGATTATCCCAAGGAGATCATCCTCAAAGACGGAAGCGGTGTCAGCTTGAGACCGCTTAGAGCCGGAGATGAGAAGGCCCTGTTTGAAATGTTCAGCCGGTTGAGTGAGGACGACCTGTGGTTTCTGAATCACGATGTGTCCGAGCCGCGGCTGTTCGAGAATTGGGTCGCCGGTTTGGACCCCGACAGAGTGATCTCTGTGGTCGCCGTGCTGGAGGGGCGAATCATCGCCAACGCGGTCTTGATGCGGAAGATCTATGGAGCGAAGAGCCACATCGGAAAAATCAGGATTTCCGTGGATCCCGGGTTTCGTGAAAAACGTCTGGGGACGTGGATGCTTCTAGATCTGGTCAATTTGGCCATCTCCATAGGGATCAGAATGCTTGTCATGGATCTTGTGGAAGGCCGTGATGCAGCGGTGATCGCCTCAGTGAAGAAGCTGGATTTCACCGAGGAAGCGGTACTCAAAAATTACCTCTTGGACAGGGCGGGCAATCCCCACAATCTCGTTATACTGGGAAAGCGGTTGCCGGTGGAGTGGGGGGATTTTTGAAATGGAGGAGAGGGCGTCGCCTCAATGTGATCTGGACCCCGCAAGACTGAAAGAAATTTTGCCTGATGGGCCGGGTGTCTATCTTTTCAAAGATTCCTCGGGTCGTGTCATTTACGTGGGAAAGGCCAAAAACCTCAAGAAAAGGGTTTTGTCCTACTTCAGACCTGCCGGCGATCTTCCCCACAAAACGGCGATTATGATGAGCCGGGCCACGGGCATTGATTTCATCCTCACCTCCGTGGAAAAAGAGGCCTTTATTCTGGAGGATAGCCTTGTCAAGAAGTTCATGCCTCGCTACAATATCATCCTTCGAGACGACAAGCGATATCCCTGCCTTAGACTGGATGTGAACGAGCCCTATCCTCGCCTCACCATTGTCCGGAGAATCAAGAAAGACGGAGCCCGGTATTTCGGTCCTTTCTCCTCCGCCCTATCGGTGCGCAGCACCCTCAAGGTGATCGAGCGGGTTTTTCAGCTTCGAAAGTGCAAGGGCAGGGAACTGCCGAAACGGACCAGGCCGTGCCTCAACTACCAGATGGGCCGTTGCCTTGGGGCTTGTACCCGAAATGTGCCGGTCTCGGAATACAGGGAGGTCATCCGGCAGGTCATCTTGTTTCTTGAAGGCCGCAGCAATGAACTAATCGGCCGGTTGAAAAAAGCCATGAACGATGCTTCAGAGCATCTGGATTTCGAAAAAGCGGCCCGGATCAGAGACCAGATCACAGCGATCGAAAGGACGGTGGAGCGCCAGCACGTGGTCTCGCGGCGGATGGAAGATCAGGACATCCTTGCAATGGCCGCAAGCGGAGAGCTTGTCAAGGTGGTCATTCTTTTTGTACGGAAAGGCGTCCTGATAGGAACGCGAGATTACACGTTGAGAAATTCCGGCGATTCGGGGCCGGAGGTCATGGAGGCATTTTTGAAGCAGTACTATCCGCGCGAGGCCTTTGTTCCCGGGGAAATTCTGATTTCCGAGCCTGTGGCGGACCTCCCCGCCATTATGGAGTGGCTCTCCGACCTGGGTGGGAAAAAGGTTTTCATTCATCGGCCCGTCCGGGGAGAAAAGCTCCGGCTGGTGAAAATGGCGGTGACAAACGCCGAAAATCTGCTTCTCGGTCTCTCCGCAGACAAGGAGAAGGATTTGTTGGGCCGAATGCAGTCGGCTCTGAACCTCAAGAACCTCCCCCGACGCATTGAAGGGCTCGATATCAGCAATTTTCAAGGAGCCATGGCGGTTGGAACAATCGTTTCGTTTGTGGACGGCTTCCCTCATCGCTCAGGATATCGAAATTACAGAATCAGGTCGGTCGGCGGCATCGATGACTATGGAATGATGGCGGAGCTGGTCTCAAGGCGGGTGAGCAGGGGAGACCTGCCGGACCTTTTTCTGGTGGACGGGGGCAAGGGCCATCTCGCGGTGGTTCAGAGGGTTCTTGAGAACTTCGCCAGTATACAGTCCTCAGGACAATTCCCCGGTAATGTTCATGAAATCGGAAAGCTTCCGGAGGCGATATCCATCGCAAAGGAGTCTGAAAACGGACTGGAAAAGGGGGATAAGATCTACATCCAGGGCCGAAAAAACCCTCTGGCACTCAAACCGGATGATCCTGTTCTGCTTCTCCTGATGCAAATTCGTGACGAGGCTCACCGTCGCGCGATTACCTACCACAGGAAGCTGAGAAGCAGAAGACTGATGGAGTCGGCCCTGGATCTTATCCCGGGAATCGGCCCCAAGAGAAAGCGGATTCTTCTTAAGCACTTTCCGGACATTCAGGCCATCTTGGGGGCCGGTGCGGATGTCCTGGCTCGGATTCCCACAGTGAATCGCGCTTTGGCAGAAAAGATCGTTACGTGTTTGAAGGAGCATGAACAGGGTGCTTGATCCGGGCACGAGGATTGCCCGCCGGGGCTTTGTGGGGAAAATCCCACGCCCCAAAGGCTAAGAACCGGTGATCCGCAGATCTCAATCAAAATGGACGGCAGGGAGGGGAGGTCCAGCAGGAGATATATGCTTTGTGTGTGTGTCTTTTTTTGAACACCCGGAGATCTAAAAGGAGCCTCCGATGGTTCTGTAAGATGAATTTACGACTGTTAAATGGCTTTATAGTCTTTGAGGGATTTCTTCCATGAAGCCCTTGGAACTCGAATCCGGCAGAGGTTAGAGTGGCGGTGCTGTGAGGGAGGTGGGCTGGATCGGTGTATTTGTGGCATGCAATTTGCTTGGATGAGATACTCGTGATCGGAAATTGCCGGGGCTTTCGTATCCTGATGCGTATCTGCAAAAACGAAAACAAATTGGGTTGACAACGAAAAGCCTCCCATGATAGTGTAAGACACTGGAATTGGTAGTTTAAACTTTCATTGAAGAGAGAATGGTTTGGGTTCTAAGAGAATTACCATATTCCTGATTCCTGAAAGACCGGAAAGGGTCAAGCAGTTCAGGATTCCCAGATTCGTCATTTTTTTGCTCATGTTATTTTTTTTCTCCCTTCCTCCCCTCCTTTACTGGCTGATCAGTGACTATCAACACTTGAAAGCCCAGATGCCTCGAATTGGTCATCTGGAAAAAGAGAATTCGCAGCAGAGGATGCAATTCGCTCACCTGACGGGTCGAATCGATTTGATTCGCGAAAAAATGAACAAACTCAAGAAACTTGACCGCCAGCTGAGAATCATGGTGAACCTGGAACAAAGCGAGGATGAAACCCCGTTCCAGGGTGTCGGTGGTTCAGAGCCGGGTCCCTCGGGTCCACGAGACTCTTCCGAAAAGGTCGATGGACAGGAGGCCCGCCGCGCACAGGATCCTCTGGTGAGCCAGGAGGATCTTGCGAACCAGGGAGGACCGGATATACGGGCTCACCATGGCTTTCCGGAAGATTGGAAGCTCTTCGTGGCTTGCAGGCCTTCCATTTCCCCGACGAAAGGATGGGTGAGTTCTCGGTTTGGGTGTCGGGTTTCTCCCATCACAGGGGAAAAGGAATTCCAGAGAGGGATCTGTATTTCCACCGGAATGAATGCGCCCGTCTTTGCTCCCGCTGATGGAATCGTCTCGGATGTCGGCTCGGATCCTGTGTTTGGGAAAATGTTGACCATCAAACACGGCTATGGAATGGTCACGCGATATGCGCACCTGAGTAAAACGTTGCTGAAAAATGGTCAGTACGTGGCGCGAGGTGAAAAAATTGCCCTGGTAGGCAGTTCGGGCTCATCCACAGGGCCCCAACTATATTATGAAGTCATATTCGGCCAGGTGCCTGTAGATCCCCTGCATTTCCTTGATCAATAGCGAGTTTCCCTGCCAAACGCTTCTGCAAAGATTCCTGCAAGCAGCATCCGGTGCAGGCAATTTCAAAGACCCTCTTGATTTTTCAAGAATGAAGCTTTCTAATATAGGTGTGAGATTGAAGTCGTTCACACCGAGGCTTGGTCCGTTTATCCTTGTGTGCGTCCCTGTGGGAGCAAGCTTTTACAGCCATCGGTGAACGGCTGGGAGCCAAGAATTTTTTCGGTATGGGACCATGTTTGGAACACTCATCAAAAACATTTTCGGGAGTAAGAACGAGAGAGAGCTGAAGCAAATGGCCCCTCTGGTGGACATGATCAACCAGTTGGAGCCACAGTTCGGCATACTGTCGGATGCAGATCTTCTGGCGAAAACATCGGAGTTAAAGGAAAGGATCTCCAGAGGCGAGACGCTGGATGATCTCCTGCCCGAGGCGTTTGCCGCCGTCAGGGAGGCTTCCATAAGAGCCCTGGGGATGAGGCACTTCGATGTGCAGTTGATCGGAGGCATTGTACTTCACCGGGGGATGATCGCTGAAATGAAGACCGGTGAAGGCAAGACTCTGGCTGCGACGCTTCCCCTGTATCTAAATGCTTTGCTGGGTCGGGGTTCCCACTTGGTGACCGTGAATGACTACCTCGCACAACGGGACGCGGAATGGATGGGGGGGATCTATAAGGCCCTCGGTATGTCCGTTGGGGTGATCGTTCATGGAATGGACGACAGGGAGAGAAAAGAAGCCTACGGGTGCGATATCACTTACGGAACCAACAACGAATTCGGGTTCGACTATCTCCGAGACAACATGAAGTACGAACTCCACGATTTCGTTCAGAGAGACTTCTGCTTCGCCATCGTGGACGAGGTGGACAGCATCCTCATTGATGAAGCGAGAACCCCTCTGATCATCAGCGGCCCGGTGGAGCAAAGCGAGAACAAAATTTATGAGGAAGTCAAACCCCTGGTCATCAGTTTAAAGAGTAAACAGGGTTCCATTGTTCGTTCCCTCCTCAGAGAGGTACGCGAGAAAATCGAGAGCGGTGATTTCGGAGATAAAACCATCGAGATGCTTCTTCAGGTGAAGAGGGGAGACCCGAAGAACCCCGTTTTTCTGGATATTCTGTCCAAGAACCAGGGATTGAAAAAGGAAATCGACCGGCTGGAGGCGGTCCTCAGTTCCCAAAAGCTTTTGCCGGAGCTGGATCAAATTCTCTTCTGCACCATAGATGAGCGCAGTAACGCGGTGGAACTCACGGAAAAAGGCATCAAGCTGCTCTCGCAGGCGGGCCTTGGAGAATTCACCCTTCCCGATCTGTCGGAGGAAACCCATGCCATTCGAGAAAATGAAGCGTTGAGCGAGGAAGAAAAGGAGACGGCCCTGAAGGATCTGGAGACCAGCTACATGAGAAATTCGGACCTCCTTCACTCCACCCACCAGCTGATCAAGGCCTACTGGCTGTTTGAGAAGGATGTTCATTACGTGATCAAAGATGAGCAGGTGGTCATCGTGGATGAGTTCACGGGCCGGATGATGCCGGGCCGCAGATGGAGCGACGGGTTACACCAGGCGGTCGAGGCGAAGGAAGGCGTCAGTGTGGCCGGGGAAAACCAAACGCTTGCCACCGTCACGTTTCAGAATTTCTTCCGAATGTATGAAAAGCTCGCGGGAATGACCGGAACCGCAGACACCGAGGCTGCCGAGTTCAACAACATTTATAAGCTGGATGTGGTGGTCATCCCCACAAACAAAAGGATGGTCCGAGCCGACTACCCTGACGTGATTTACAAGACGGAACGGGAGAAATTCAAGGCCGTCCTGGATGAGATCAGCGCCCTTCATGAAAAGGGACAGCCCGTGCTCGTGGGAACCATCTCTGTGGAGAAATCTGAAATGCTCAGCAAGATGCTCAAGAGAGCCGGAATTCCCCATTCCGTCCTGAATGCAAAGCATCATCAAAAAGAGGCCGAGGTCATCGCGCAAGCGGGACAGGCCAAAACCGTGACCATTTCCACCAACATGGCCGGCAGAGGGACGGACATTGTCCTGGGGCCGGGAGTGAGGGAGCTTTCGGGCCTCCATGTCCTGGGTACGGAAAGGCATGAGAGCCGCCGGATCGACAACCAGCTCAGAGGTCGATCAGGAAGGCAGGGAGATCCTGGTTCTTCCCGTTTCTACCTCTCCCTCGAAGACGATCTTCTCAGAATCTTCGGCTCTGATCGGATCTCATCCATTATGGGCCGTCTGGGGATGGAGGAAGGAGAGCCCATCGAGCACAACTTGATCTCCCGGGCGATCGAAAACGCCCAGAAAAAGGTGGAGGCGCATAACTTCGATATCAGAAAGCACCTCCTCGAATATGATGACGTGATGAACAAGCACCGGGAGATCGCCTACTCCCTGCGCAGGAACGTTCTCAACGGGGATGAAATAGGAGAACTCATCGACAAAATGATCGATGACACGATAGATACCCTGGTGGGGCGGTGGATTGACCCCAAGGAACATCCCGAGGACTGGGACCTGCCGAGCCTGACGGAGCAGTACATCAGGGTGTTCGGGTTGAGCCCGAAGATCGGTCCCCAGGATCTCGGAGAAGAGGCTTTTAATACCCTGCGGCCGGATGCTGTTGCTGATCTGCTCAAAGAGCAGACAAAGTCAGCTTACCAGGAAAAGAGGAAGCTCTTCGGAAAGGAAGGGCTCGATCAATTCGAACGGTTCTTCATCCTGCAAATCATTGACAATCAATGGGTGAATCACCTCCAGGACATGGAACATATGAAGGAGGGCATCGGTCTTCGGGGTTATGGACAACTGGATCCTTTAAAGGAATACCAAAAAGAGGGGTTTGCGCTTTTCGAAGGATTCATGGATCGCATCAAAGAAGAGACTTTGAGCACCCTTTTCCGCCTCCAACTGGTCAGGCAAAAGCCCGAGACAGTCCAGAGAAAAAAGTCGAAGAACTTGCATTTGAGCCACGGAGGCGACGAAACGAAGCCGGCTACGGTGAGGCGCCAGGGAAAAAAGATCGGCAGAAATGACCCCTGTCCCTGCGGCAGCGGGAGGAAGTACAAAAGATGTTGCGGAGCGAACTGATTTCCTGGCTATCATGAACTTTGCGCAACGAAATTTGAGCACTAACCCGTATAAAAAATCATAACAGCGTTTAGAGAAAAGTGCACAGAGCACAGCCCGGACGGTTCACGGGCCAAGTGCCGCAAGTGGGCACATTGTTTTTTCGACTCGCGATGAAATTTTGTTGATTTTTCCATGAAAATCAAGGTGATGGATTTTCGCCCATGGTCGAGTGAATAAGGTTGCCGGAGACGAGTGGACTGTGGTAACTCCAGATTTTACTACGGAAGGTATTGCGGAAGATGGAAAAACAAGGGATTCGTCAAAGGGTCAATGGATTCAAGGCTTGGGCCGTAGCCGCGGGCCTAAAAAAAGACGACGCGCCGGACCTGGCCTTGATTTTTTCAGAAAGGCGGGCAGTGGCCGCAGGAGTTTTCACCACGAACAAGGTGAAGGCCGCGCCGGTCATTGTGAGCCAGGAGCGCATCAACCGGAAATACGCCCGCGCCATTCTTGCCAATGCGGGATGTGCCAATGCCTGCACAGGGAGACAGGGTTTGGAAGCTGCCAGGGGGACGACCGATCTGGTTGCCAGGCATTTGAACATTCCTGCTGAAGAGATCCTGGTGGCTTCCACGGGCGTCATTGGCCAGCTCCCGAATATGCAGCTCTTTGAAAAAGCGCTCCCGGGGCTTGTGGACAAGCTTTCTCCGGATGGGATCCCACATGTGGCCAGGGCGATCATGACCACGGATTCCTTTCCCAAGATGGTCTTTTACCCCGAAAAGGCCGGAGGAACCGCCTACGGGATCCTGGGCATTGCGAAGGGTGCGGGTATGATCATGCCGAATATGGCCACCATGCTCAGTTTCATCCTCACCGATATTCAGATCGACCATGAGAGCCTTCGCAGTGCTCTTGGTGACTGTGTAAAGAGCACCTTTAACAGGATAACCGTGGACGGAGATACCTCCACCAACGACACGGTTTTTGTGCTGGCAAACGGCATGGCCGGAAACCAAAGCCCAACGGAAAGGGATCTGGCGGGGTTTCGGGAGGGCCTGCAATTTGTCATGGGTGAGCTGGCCCGGATGATCGTGAAGGATGGGGAAGGCGCCACAAAGGTCATTCGTATCGAGGTCAAAGGAGCCCACTCGGCTTCCGACGCGGAAAATGCGGCCAGGGCTGTAGCCAACTCCAGCCTGGTGAAGACAGCCTTCTACGGTCAAGACCCCAACTGGGGAAGGATCATGGCCGGCCTGGGAAGAGCCGGGATCAGGATGCAAGAAGAAGAGGTGGACATCTGGATCGACGAGGTCCAGATTGTCGGAGGCGGTTTGGGTAAAGGCTTCGAAGCGGAACAAAAAGCGGCGCAGAAAATGACCAACAGGGAATTTAGCGTTGTCATTGATCTCCACCAGGGCCTCTTTCAGGATGCCATTATCACCTGTGATCTCACCCATGATTATGTGAGCATCAATGCCCATTACAGGACCTGATAGGGCCCCACATCACCCCCCGATAAGTTGCCTTTCGTTTTGATTTGGTATTCGGGCGTTGCTATGGGAGCTTGGGTGCTGGCCGCCCCGTAAAGGACTGGAGGAGCGAATGTACGCGGTGATTATGGCCGGCGGGTCGGGAACGCGTTTTTGGCCGAAGAGCCGAAAGCACAAGCCAAAACAGTTTTTGAATATCACCGGAAAGGGCCCCATGGTGGTTGAAACCTGCGACCGGCTCAAAGGGGTGGCACGGGAAGAGGAGTTGATTCTGGTGGTGGGCCGGGAACACCTCCATGAGGCGAAAGCGCTCTTCGTGGGCCGGGGGGTTCATATCCTCACTGAGCCCGTGGGTCGCAATACCGCGCCTTGCATGGGTCTGGGTGCGATTTATGCCCAGCACCTGGGTTGCGAAGAATCCGTTGCGTTTCTCCCCGCGGACCACTTTATTGCGGATCCTTCTTCTTTTTTGAGGGATCTCCGTGCAGCGGCAGCCCTGGCAGAGGAGGGGGGTATCGTGACCCTGGGAATCGTGCCCCATCGACCCGAGACAGGATACGGGTATATTAAACGGGATGAAAAATATGTGGATGTGGGAGATTCGAGGGCGTACCCCGTTTCCTCATTCGTGGAGAAACCGGATCTGGAAAGGGCTCGCTCTTATCTGGTCAGCGGTGAGTACTACTGGAATGCGGGGATATTTGTAGCCAAGCCGAAAACGATCCTCAGGGAGATAGAGGCGTATCTCCCCGACCTTCACATCGGCCTGGTGCGACTGCAAAGGGCATTGGGCACCCCGTCCTTGGAAAATGAGCTGAGAGAGGTTTACCCCGGTCTCGCCCCCATCTCCTTCGACTACGGGGTCATGGAAAAAACCGGAAACCGGGTTTTTGTGATGCCGAGCCAGTGCGGCTGGAGTGACGTGGGATCCTGGGCCTCCCTCTATGAACTGAGGGCTGCGGATCGCGACAGCAGGCAGAATCTGGCATGGGGCGAAACCCTGCTGGTCGATTGCGATGGCAGTTTGGTGGAAAGTGCCGGGCGGCGTCTGGTGGCATGCCTGGGTCTCAGGAATTGCCTGGTGGTGGATACTCCCGATACCGTTCTGGTAGCGGATCTGGACCAGTCCCAGGAAATCCGAAAAATTGTGGAGCAGTTGAAAAAGAAGGGAAAAGAAAGGTTGCTTTAACCGCCAGGGATGATGAGCGTGGATCATGGGGCATGGGAGAATTTCATCTGAGCCAGGATCACTCCGACTTCGTCCCCCCTGGAGCGAAGGGTTCTTTTTTGCGCCCTGACCTTGAAATGGGTTTTCGCCTGGGCAAAAAACGCGAAGGAGGTCCTTCTCACTCCTTCTGCCAGGATAATCTCCCCGTCCGGTTTCAGATAGGTTTTGAAAAGCCCCATGATGGGTTGATAGTCCCTTTCGCTGTAAATGATTTCCGAAGCCACAATGTAGTCGAAAATGCCCTCGATGTAAGGCCGATTCCAATCCAGAGGGGCTATTTCGGGTCTTGTGAGGGGGGAAGGAAGATTGGTCAAGGCGTTGGCGCGCACAAAAATGAGAGCGTCGCGGTTGCTTTCGGTCATGGTGAGGCGGTGGCCAAAAGCGGATGCCACGATCCCTGCGACACCCAGACCACAGCCGATCTCCAGAAAACGCTTTTCCCGTTGAGGAGGCATTTGTGCGAGGTAGTCGGCGAGAATGACGGACGCTTCCCAGATTTTGGACCACAGGGGAAAGGCGTGAAACGGATCCTGAGGGTCGATGAACCTGTCAATGGATTTGGGGACATGAAATTGGAAGCGCCGTCCCTGGATCACCAGGCTCGAGGTCTCCGTTTCATATTCTTCAAAGAAGGATTCAAGGGAAAACACGGCTAAAGGACGAACTCATCAGATCATTAAAGGTTCAACAGGAAACGACTGATTTTTATCTCTTGCATACTGTTTGAGGATTGTCCAGCTTTTTTGCGCTTTGGCGAAAATCTGCCCGCCCGCAGAGCCGATGCGCGGAGGTTCTCATGTGAAAAGGTCCGAAGAGAAATTGGCACTCGACAGACCGCTGGTTTTGGCCACCCGAAACCAGGGAAAAATCTCCGAGTTCAAGGACCTGCTTTCAGATTTCGCTATAGATATGAAGAGCCTGAAAGACTTTGGTCCCATCCCTCAAGTCCTGGAAGACGGAGAAACCTTTGAGGACAACGCATTCAAAAAGGCCCAATTCACCGCCAGGGTGCTTGGCTTCCCCGCTCTGGCGGACGATTCGGGACTTGCGGTGAAAGCCCTGAATGGATTGCCCGGAGTCCATTCCGCTCGGTATGCCGGGGAAGGGGCCACCGATGAGGAGAACAACCTGAAATTGCAAGCGGCAATGAAGGGGGTGCAGGAGAGGGAGGCGACTTTCGTTTGCGTTATCGCAATCGCTGTACCCCGGGGGCCGGCGCTCATCTATGAAGGCTCCTGTAAGGGGTTGATTGCCGAACGTCCTCGCGGCACCTTCGGTTTTGGATATGATCCTCTCTTTTATTATCCTCCCCTGAAAAAGACTTTCGCGGAGATGTCCCCTGAAGAAAAGAACATGGTCAGCCACCGTGGAAAAGCCATGAGAGAGCTGAAGAACGAATTTGACAAGGTGCTGAAATGGTTGCGGCAAAGGTTGGATGAGGAGCCTTATTGAACGGGCGCTTGAACTTTTCTTCACGCTTTTTCGCTGGATCATTGACATGGGTGGCAACGATGACTAGGTTATGTGAAATTTAAAAGGGCAACGGGCCCGTCAGGAGGCAGAAATGTTTGAAGTAACCGAAAAAGCGAGTGACATGATCAAGGAGCTGTTGAAAGACAGGAAGGAAATCCCTTCCATTCGTATTCTCCTTTCATCGGGAGGCTGAGCAGGGCCCTCTCTGGGACTGGCTCTGGATGAGCCTAAGGAAAATGACCAACTTTTTGACGACAGGGAACTTTCTTACGTGATCGAAAAGAATTTGTTCGAGCAAGTCAAGCCCATCACAGTGGACTATGTGAATACCGCCATGGGCTCCGGCTTTACCATATCTTCGAATCTTCCGAAGGCAGCCTGCGGCGGTTCTTGCAGCTGCTGACGGCTGAATCCATCCTAACGCATCACCACCCTTGGTCGCGTGCCCCCGAGGGTGGTTTTTTTTAATCGTTCAGCGTTCACCGATCGATCTGGGGCGAAAGACGCAGTGGGGGGATATGTTCTCGGCCGAAAACAGAGTGTAAGGGTCTTCATGGATGGCTGCCTCGAATCCCCAACGTTTTTCCGCCAGCAAATAGGCGGCCGTTCCCACGGCGTGAACGAGAAGACCGCCGTACGAGGTTGAGGGAGTTCCGGTGAGCAGATTGAACAAGGGATTTGTGTGATAAATGGTGGGGATTCTCCTCACCTTTCCGGGCAATTTCCTTTCCAGTGCAGCGGCGATCAGCTCGCAGGCAAATTTCAATTCACCGATGATTTGCACAAGGGCATGATGAAGGTATGCCGGGTCGCCTTCCTGGCGATAGAGGTCCCAGGAAATTTTCCACTGAACAAGACGCGCCCATCCTTCTCGCATCCACGCTTCGCCGGGTTTTTCCCTGATGAGGGAGTGAACATGATGGGCGTACTCGTGGGCCAGATAGGATTGGAATTGGATGGAGGGCAACTGGTCAATCACGATGACTCCTCGCGCCCCGCCGTCTCCGCCGTACCCGCACTGGTGCTCGATGTGAATGCGGGTTCTGCGGCGGACCAAAATGGGCAGAGCAAGGAGAAAAAGACTGCTCCCAACCAGGAGGTGGAGCGGAAATCCCCTCCATGCCTGGGTCACGCCCAGGCCCACAAAAATGAGCACCAGGGGCAAGAAAAAAAGGTACGCCCTTGCAGTGTGCCGGTTGAGGTCGCCGAGCCTCCGGGTGAGAATCAAATCGGGCATAGACTCCTCGAGGCCGTCGAGTGCCAGCATTCGGAGAAAGGACTTGACTACTCGGGCAAGAAGTCTGTGTGCTTCCTCTGAATCGGTAACCCGGGGACCGAAGGCCTTGATTTTCAAGGTTTGGTGCAGTCGATGCGTTTCCACGAGAAGGCCGGTTAGATCCTCCAGGATTTCTACGTGTCTCAGAAATGGCGGCAGCGCTGTCACGGACAAATCAAAAAGATCCCAGTTGGCAGGGACGGATCTTGATGTTCAAGGCCTCACAGGCTGAGGAAACGTCCATTTTTGGGATTCCGAAACGTTCGGCAGTCTCCCAGGCTTTGATGCAAGGCAAACGGCCGTTTACCAGAACCTCTCGGATGGCCTCTTCGAGCCGCGGGGGAACGGTCTCAGAGGATTTGACGATTTTTTTGGGGGGTCCATATCCAAAGAGACCAAGCTGGCATTTGACGATCCGCACTTCAAGCATATCCAGGGTGAACCCAATCTCGGCGACCGGGACTCCCAAATCGGCGGCCAACTTGAATGCCTCTCTGCATGAGATCTCCCCTCCGGCGGCCCGTTTTTTTACTTCCTCAGCCACTTCTGCAGTCACCTTGCGATTCGGTGGATGTTTCCTGGCGTAGTGTCCCCTGTCTTCGTGTGTCATGATGAGTCTCCCTATTTTCGCTTTTCGCGTCCCCCTTTTCCCATACCAATTGACCCAGCCACCTCCCCTTCCCCTCCCGGAAGGAGAATGAATCGATAGAAACTACTCTACCCTCTTTTCCCCGCTCATTTCAAGTCCTCGCCCAGCCCCTATCCCGGAGAATCCTTCAAGATCCTTTACACAAAGGGATGATTGCACTATCTATAGAAGGAAGTAACGCTAAATTCCATTTGGCAGAGATCGTTTGAGGAACGGGTCCATGATCAGGGAACGCGTTAAAAAGATCCTGGAAGAGCTACCGGAAAATGTGCAGCTTGTGGCCGCAGCGAAGACGAGAAGCCCGGCAGAGATCCTGGAGGCTCTGGAGGCCGGCGTGGAGATAGTAGGGGAGAATTACGTCCAGGAGGCTGAAAGGGGCTTTCGGGCCATCGGCAGGAAAGCCAAATGGCACATGATCGGGCACCTTCAAAGCAACAAGGCGAAAAAGGCTGTTGAGTTCTTCGACATGATTGAGACCGTAGATTCGGTCAAACTCGCCAAAGCGATTGATACGGCCTGCGAGAAAATAGGTAAAACTATGCCTGTCTTAATTGAAGTCAACAGCGGCGAGGAACAACAAAAGGCGGGGGTGATGCCGGAAGATGTGATTCCCCTTGTAAAGGAGATATCTGGGCTGAAGAACATAAAGATCATGGGCCTTATGACCATGGGTCCATTTGGCGGCGACCCTGAGGATGCACGACCGTATTTTCGGAAGACAGGGGCGCTCTTCCTGGAAATCAGCAAATTGAATCTGCAAGGGGTGGAGATGGGATACCTCTCCATGGGCATGTCCAATTCCTACAAGGTTGCGATCGAGGAAGGAGCGAATTTGGTGAGAATCGGAACCAAGATCTTCGGCGAGCGAACCTGAGCCCGGATCCCCCATGACAGTATCTCTCTCCATGATCCCGGGGACGGGCGCTTGCATCCCGAGCCTTTCCTCCGGCACCTGTTCAGGATTTCCGTCACGGTGAGTTACGCAACAAAAGAATTGAAACGCCTGATGGGCAAGGCCATTCACGACCGCCGGATGATCCGGGACGGGGACCACGTCTTGGTGGCCGTCTCCGGTGGTAAGGATAGCCTGGCCCTTCTTTGGCTTTTGCGGGAGCGACTCAAGCGGATTCCCATCCAGTACAGGATCACAGCCGTCCATGTGGATCCGGGCTTCGGTGCCAATTCGGCGGAGCGGATGGAAGCTTTTTTCGCCGCTCATGGTTTCGATTTCAGGATCCTTAAGAGCGACATCGGTCCCGTTGCCCATGGGCCCGAAAATCGAGAAAACCCGTGCTTCCTTTGCTCTCGGCTGAGAAGAAAGATGCTCTTCCAATTAGCCGGTGATCTCGGCTGTAACCGGCTTGCCTTCGGGCACCACAAGGACGATGTGATTGAGACTTTTTTCCTCAACCTCTTCTACGGAGCTTCGTTGAGCACGATGCTTCCGGTGCAGGAACTATTTGGCGGAAAGCTGGTCGTGATTCGACCTCTTTATCTGGCGGAGGAAAAACAGATTCTTCGCTTCAGCCAGGAGATGGATTGGCCCAAAATCGACCTGGGATGCCCGACCGCAGGATCTTCCAGAAGGGAAGAGGTGAAAAAAATGCTCGATTCCTTCTACCGATCAAACAAGAAAATCAAAGGGAACATCTTCCATGCCATGAGAGACCTGGTGGATCGGTCGATTAGGATCCTCGTTGAATAGTGAAATGAATGGTCAGAGACTTGAATGGATCAGGCACGCGGTGTCTATTTGCTCACCAAACCTCTTTCCATGGCAAAAGCGGTCAGGGCGGATACATTGTGAAGGTCCAGCTTTTTCATGAGGTTTGCACGATGCTTTTCTACTGTTTTTGAGCTGATGCACAGATAATCGGCAATCTCCTTGTTCCGGTATCCTTCAGCAATCAGTTTCAGGACTTCGCGCTCACGGGAGGTCAGAACATTCCACCCCGATGTGGCCTTCAGGGTTTTTCTCCCCTCCAGGTACCCGTCGATCACCTTTTCAGCAATCCCCGGACTGAGATAACGCTTGCCAGCCAACACGTTTTTTATGGCCAAGACAAGTTCCGAGTAAGTGGCGTCTTTCAAGAGATATCCGTCAGCACCACCCCGCAACGTGGCGTGGATATATTCCTCGGTCTTGTGAACCGTCAACGCCATAATCTTAACCTCCGGGGCCGCCCTTTTGATCTCCGCAATGGCCTCCAGACCATTCATTCTGGGCATCGAGAGGTCCAGAAGAATCAGGTCCGGGCGGAAATTTTCAGCACATCGGATCGCTTCTCGACCGTCTTCGGCCTCCCCAACGATTTCGAATTCGGGATGGGACGAGAGAAGGGCACGCAGGCCTTCCCGTAGAATGGTATGATCTTCGGCGATGACGATTCGATATGGTTTTTCCATGCTCCACTCCCATGAAGGATGTTGTTTTGGAACCCTCAGCGCGAAAAATACTACCGGCCGGGTACCTGACAAATACCGTCCATGCCACCGAAAAATACCACGTACACCCTATTTACCATAGGTGGACCCCCTCGTAAAGTACCTATAGAAGTTCGGCGAGCCAGGAGCCAGTCCCGGTAAGCGGGGGAACTTAATGGCAGAGTGAGCCTCTCGCCAGGGAAATCTTCCCCAGAATGAAACGGGTCCTTCTTCCTTATGGTGGAGACAATCAGAACGCTCATCGTTGAAGATAACAAGACCTTCAGCCAGGCATTGAAGAGTCTTCTTCATTCGGGATTTTCCTCAATGGATGTTGAAGAGTGCCGGAGCGGGCGGGGCGTTCTCGAAAAGGTCAGGGCTTTCGTTCCGGATCTGATTTTCATGGATATCAAGCTCGTTGGAGAAAACGGCCTTGAGATTACCAGGAAGATCAGGGAGGCTCATTGCCACGCAGTCATTGTTATCCTCACAAGCTACGATCTCCAGGAATACAGAGAGGCTGCCGCCCGATGCGGGGCCGACTATTTTGTTTCAAAGGGCACGTGCACGGCGAGGGAGATCCTGAAGCTAGTGGAATCCGTTTTCTCGGAAGCGACAGAGTAGGCGTTTACCAGAAACACTCCGACATAATCCCGCTGCATGTCACGTTGATGAAGCACTCCTTTCCTGAATGATGTGGAAGAACAAACCGATCGCTTCGCGAGCCTCCTCCCTGGATATCACAGAATAAAAGTGGTATCTTGGGAAAATGAACAGAAAGTATACAGCCAAATATGTAATGTCGGACCTGCGGAACGGGGATTTCGTTCCTGGCACTCCAGCAGACCGCATTGGTCTCGTCTGGCCGTTGACACGAGAAATCGCATCCTTGAGCAAAAAGCACGATGCTGAACGAAGATTACAAAGACATCTTACGTGCCTTGTCCGACGAGAAGGTTAGATTCCTCCTCGTCGACGCCTGTGCCCTGGCTGCTCACGGTTATCCCCGGGCCACCAGAGAGGCTAGATATGAGGTTTGAATGGGACTCCAAGGAGGCTGCGACAAACCTAGAGAAACACGGAGTTTCGTTCCAGAAGGCTGCCACGGCCTTCGGAGACCCTCTGGCAATTACGTTTCAAGACCCCGACCATTCAGGGGATGAAGAAAGGCAAGTGCCTTTTGGCCTATCGTTACAGAAGCGACTCATTGTTGTCTCTCATACGCACCGTGAAGATCGAACAAGAATAATAAGCGCGCGTCCAATGGGCCGCAAAGAAAGGGTGATCTATGAGGAAGGGCAAGGTTTCAGATGAACTCCGTCCGGAATATAAACGGGAAGACCTGGGTGTGGGAGTCCGTGGGAAGTACTTTGAAGAGCATCGCAAAGGCACCAATCTTGTCCTTCTGAGCCCTGATGTGGCAAGAGTGTTTCGTACGGATGAATCCGTCAATGAGGCTCTTCGATCTCTGATCGATCTGGCAGAGAAATCGACGGGCCGAAAAAGACGTTCCACCGGATCGGCCAAGAAGCAGGCCTCCCGGTGAACTTTACGTTCCGCTTGAGACAGGAAATAGAGGAACCTGAAGATGATGAAAGGTAAACATGGCAGGCAATGGACCTGGGCTCCTTCGAAGCCAAAAACTATTCCCCAGGGTCTGAAAGACGATCTCACTGCGAAAGCGCAAGATTTGATAGAAAGAGAACTGAAGCCGATTCACGTTAAGCCGCCTCCTGAAAACACGCAATGGAACTACATTGTAGACATCTTTACCATGTGGCGAGGCCGTTATTTCTACTTTATGGCCAAGTATGCATGTCCCGGCCCAAATGCGATCTCACCGTTTTCTGAAGTTGGCTTCGCACGCCTCGAGTATCTAAGCAGTGGCAGGTTCAACATGGCGTACATGCGGCATACCGGTCAATGGTTGCAGATACGTGAAGATGTGCCGATGGCAGAGGCATTACAGGCAGTGTGCACTGACTCCTTCTTTCACCCATAAGAGCGCCGAGTACATGGGGGTCGGGCCACGGCAAGTCCTTGATACTGAAAGAAATAGTGCCGAATGACCCCCTGAAATAGACCTATAATTCATTTTTCGAGGCCAAAAAGCACGTTTTTCCCGACATTCCATTACGGTCCGAGCGGTTGTATTTGAAACTCGGGAAGAGGCTTTTGGACTATAAGCCTCTTTTCGAACCTGAAAAGAACGGTATAGGGTACAAAAACAGTCTCTTCCGGGATCTTAGTGGCGAATCATCAAGTACATATCGTGGCCCGACCCCCATAAAGCCCATAAAGCCCATAAAAGACAGTTTAATTTTGGAGCGTTTATTTCTCAAGCATCTGGATCGCAATACAATTTGGCGCTGCATTTGGCGCTGAGAGAAGGAGATCGCAATGGATCCGGAGATTCTGAAGTCGTTGTTTCTGAAGGGCAAAGACAATTATGAGTCTGCCGTACGATGGTCTTTCATCATCGTGGTCGTTTGCCTGCTGTTTCATATCATCACGTTCAGCCAATTCATCCGTTTGGAAAAAGAGCTTTCGGGCGTAAAGAATGAAAGATTTCATCTTGAAAAACTTAACCTGGCTCTTGGGGAAACCAAAAACAGGTTGGAGGATTTGGAAGCATTCATTGCTGATTCTATCAAGAGTCTGACCAGCGGAATGCTGGCTGACTTGAAGGAGGACTTCACTGCGTTCGATCGCGCCATTGCCAAGCTTCGAACCACAACCACCACCCAATTCGCGACCACCAGCGCGGAACTGTTGCAGGAGGAGCAGCCGCGGCCCAATATGGCTCTGCAAATGCCAATACAGGCTGCCAAGCCGCCGGTGAAGGAGTTTGAACTCAGCGATGATATCAAAGCAAGGATCCTCAACGCGACTGACGTGGTCGAACTGCGCATGATCGTTTTGCCGGTCATACAGAAACAAATCATCAACGAGCGGTTCGACGAGCTCAATGCGAACTGGCAGGAACAAAATCTGCGGGACATAAAAAAAAGGATCGTGGACGCGCGCGAGCTTCTACGAAAAAATTCGCAAAGCTTTCCGGAGAACAAGCGGCTCTGGGAGCGGGTTGGAAACGATCTCCAGAATATCGAAAGGCTGGCGAGCGACCTGAAGTTTCAAGCTCCCGGCGATGCGGATTGGTGGAATTCGGTTAGCGCCAAGCAGACCCGGCTGGCCGAAATCCAGCGAACGGTCGAAGAGGAGTTTCAACGCCGATTCGCGAACATGACCGCAGTGGCGAAATTGGAGCGGGAGATGCAAGCTTCCCTGGAGAACCAGGAGAGATTGCAGACCGAACTGGAAAGCAAGATGAAGAAAATCGAAGCGGATTTCGAACAGCAGAAAGCCGCCCTGGCTGATCTGAGCAAACCATTCGGACTGTTCACGTTTGACATCAACACGCTGATCGCCAAGTTTCCCATGATGCTGGGTATCGCCCTGGCGGCCGTCACCATTTGGCCTGCCTTCAGGCTGCGGGAAATGGCCGGACCCTTTTATCTGCTGACCGGGGAAGGTGGACCTCCCCTGGACTGGCTCACGGGCAGAATTCCCACGCCAATTGTCTTCCCGAAGGATCAAAAGGGAAATCTTCAGCCCGGAGATTCCGAGCGATCAGGGCCAAGCCCTTCATCCAATCTGGTGCAAATGATTTTCCCCGGTTTGATTTACTCGTTATGGATTGGTGTTTGCGCCGTGCAGCTGAACGGCTGGCGTAACGTCAGCAATCCGGCGTTGTTGCTGGTTACGCTGGCAGGGCTGTGCGCTGTGGGGATCGGGCAATTCTACAAATATGCCGTCAGCCGGGAAATTGTCAAAATGAGCCGGCGAAGCCCAGGGGCTGAGGCTGAATGAAGCCTATTGCCCAGTGCCCGTTACGGTGAGGGCGCGGGGTGGTGGCTAGGTGTCGCGACCGGGGCCCAAGGTGCAGCTCCACTCTGCTGTTGCGGTGCGAGATGGGATGTCCCTGTGAGATTTAACAATGATTTAAAGCCTTCCGCCGACCGCCTTGAAAGAGTGGTGAAGGAGTGAAGGAGCAGGCAATGGAATCGCGAGTTCAAGAACGCCCGAAAAACAGGGCCAGGGCGCTGATGAAGGCATCCCTTCTGGTGATTTTCATCGCCGCGGCCATCTATTTGATCCGTTTCACGCCGATGAAGGATTCCCTTACGGCAGAATCTATTGGTCGCTTCCTCAACAAAGCGGGTTTCTGGGCTCCGCTGGTCTACATACTGATCTATGCAATCGGGGTCTGCCTCTTCGTGCCCGGCACCTTGTTGACCGGGCTTGGCGCCGCCATCTTCGGACCCTACTGGGGTTTCCTCTATGTGTGGACAGGCGCCATGGTAGGAGCCAGTGCCGCCTTCCTCATCGGAAGGACCCTGGGTAGAGAATTTGCGGCGTCGTTGATCGGCGATCGACTGAAAAAATACGATGATGCCATTGAACGAAACGGCTTCGCAACGGTTCTCTATCTTCGCCTGGTCTATTTTCCTTTCACCCCGATGAACTTTGGCATGGGCTTGACGAAGGTCCATTTCCGGGACTATTTCTTTGGCACGGCTCTGGGGATCATCGTGGGGACCTTCATTTTCACTTTTTTCGTCGGAACCCTTAAAGAGGTGTGGGCTTCCGGAAACTGGGGAGGCCTCCTCTCCTTCAAGCCTTTATTTTCGGTGGGCCTTTTTATTTTCTCATTCTCGATTCCTAAAATCGTCAAAAGGGTGAGAGCCAAAGAATGATGCCTTCCCCCCCTCATGGTATCCCTGTAGGGTTTTTTTTGGAAAACCGCGAGGGCGGTTGGGGTTATGTGTTGAGGCTGGCGGCTGGTTGCGACAAGGGAGGGCCGGGGAAACCTCAAAGTGGTGTTGATCGGAAAGGAGATCACTATGGATGGATGGCGGAACAGGGACGAGGCAGTCGAGGTTCGAACCAAAGCACCTGATCTGGGGCTTTCTTTTGAGGCCTGTCTTTTGGAGCGCGATCCGGAGCCATGCACCATCGTGATCGTGGGAGCTTCGGGCGATCTCACGTCCAGGAAACTACTTCCGGCTCTCTACGATCTTTTTTTACGGGGAGCGCTTCCGGATCCTTTCCTGATCGTTGGATGCGCTCGCACCGAAATGCGGGATGAAGATTTCAGGGAGAGGACGAAGGAGGCGCTCTCAGGAAGGGCGGGCCTGGACCTTTCCCGATGGCCCCATTTTGCCTCCTCCCTCCATTACCGTCCCGTAAAATACGACGAGCCTTCTTCTTTCATGAAACTGGCTGCGGACCTGAGAGAGCTATCTCAAAAATTCCAGGTCAACGGGAACCGGATCTTCTATCTTGCTATCCCTCCCGCTCTCTACGGGACCACAGCGGAGTTGCTTGGTAAATCAGGACTTTCAGCCGGTCAGGACTTCGGAGAAGGCTGGGCCAGAATCGTGGTGGAAAAGCCTTTCGGAAGAGATCTCGACTCCGCCATTCAGCTTGACCGCAGCCTCCATGAGTTCTTCAAGGAAGATCAGATATTCAGAATCGATCACTACCTGGCCAAGGAGACCGTTCAAAACATTTTGATGTTCCGTTTTGCCAACGCCATCTTCGAACCTGTTTGGAACAGGAACTACATCGACCACGTGTCCATTACCGCCGCTGAAAGCCTGGGTGTGGAGCACAGGGCCGGATACTACGAACAGTCGGGGGTCCTGAGAGACATGTTCCAAAACCATATGATGCAGCTTCTGGCATTGGTCGCCATGGAGCCTCCCTCGATCTTTGAAGCGGAACGTGTGCGGGATGAGAAGGCAAAAGTATACCGGGCTCTCAGACCATTCCCCGTCGAACGCCTCCAAGATTATCTGGTCCTGGGGCAATATGGGGCGGGAAAGGTTCAAGGGAGGCCTGTACCCGGCTATCGGCAAGAGCCCGGGGTGAGTCCCGATTCATTGACCCCCACCTTTGCCATGATGAAAATCCTCCTGGACAACTGGAGGTGGCAGGGTGTTCCCTTCTTTCTCAGCTCGGGCAAGAGACTGGGCGAAAAGCGAACGGAGATCGTGATCCACTTCAAAGAGGTTCCTCATTCCATGTTCAGGCGCACACTGGATGAGGAGATCCAGGCCAACCGCCTCATCCTCGGGATCTATCCGGAAGAGAAAATTTCATTGACCTTCCAGACAAAAAACCCCGGGGCAAGAGTCTGTTTGAGGTCGGTGACCATGGATTTCCATTATCACCAGAATTACCGGGGGCCGGTGTTGGATGCTTACGAGAAGGTGCTGTTGGACTGTATGCTGGGAGATCAGATGCTCTTCTGGCGACAGGATGGTGTGGAGCTTTGCTGGTCGTTTCTCACCCCCATTCTGGAGGAATGTGAAACGTGCGGTTTCCGGGCCCAGATGCTGCTTCCCTACGAGTCAGGTTCATGGGGACCGGAGGCGGTTCGAAATTTGTCCGGTGAAATGCCCGGGCAGCGTTGATGCGGGTTTGCTGAAGGGAAAGCCGCCGTAAGCGGGTCCCCGATCCCCTCCCCGGCAGAACCATCCTTTCTTCGGCCAACATTACCTAATGCGGGCCTTCGGCCCCAACCCAATAAATGGAGTCGACGAAGTGATTAAGTAGCGAAGGTCGAGGAGAAAATTTCGAATCACGAAGTTTCATGGCTGTTTTGGTTTCCTTCTACACTCGTTGTTCCTTATTCGATATTCTGCGGTTCAAAAGACGCCTAATACAGGTTCAGCTTCTCCGAAGCTTGCAGGGAAGTTGCAACCTAGGAATATGAGGTTCCTTTTGCCTTGCCATTTCGTACCGATTCAGTGTAGGAAAAAGTCATTTGCGCCCGCAAGGAAAGACGGATCTCGGAGAAACTGGGGAAAGGAGAACCATACAGGGAAATGACGACGAAGACAGACGAACTTTGTGTGAACACGATTCGAATGCTGTCTGCAGAATGCGTGCAGAGAGCGAACTCAGGTCATCCTGGAATGCCGATGGGCGCGGCTCCAATGGCTTATGTTTTGTGGACCCGTTTTTTGCGACACAACCCGGAGAATCCCCGATGGCCCGATCGGGATCGTTTTGTTCTCTCTGCAGGTCATGGTTCCATGCTTCTATACAGCCTTCTCCACTTGACGGGGTACGATTTGCCCCTGGAGGAACTGAAGAATTTTCGTCAATGGGGGAGCAAGACGCCGGGTCACCCGGAATACCATCCGGGCCTGGGAATTGAAACCACCACAGGTCCTCTGGGGCAAGGGTTCGGTAACGGCGTGGGCATGGCCATTGCCGAACGGATGTTGGCGGCCCGTTTCAATCGTCCCGGATACCCCATTGTTGATCATTACACTTATGGAATTGTCAGCGACGGAGATCTCATGGAGGGGGTTTCCCATGAAGCAGCCTCGCTGGTAGGGCACCTGGGACTGGGAAAGCTGATCTACCTCTATGACGACAACCACATCTCCATTGAAGGGAGCACGGATCTTGCGTTCACCGAAAACCGAACCGGCCGGTTTGAGGCCTACGGTTGGCATGTGCAGGAGATCGGGGATGGAAATGACCTGGAGGCGATCGAAAAGGCGATCGTTGCGGCTCAGAAGGAATCAGAACGGCCTTCTCTCATCGCCGTCCGGACGCATATCGGCTACGGGAGTCCCAAAAAACAGGATACGGCGGAAGCGCACGGGGAGCCATTGGGCGAGGAAGAGCTCCGGCGGAGTAAAGAGAATTTGGGCTGGCCCATCGAACCCCCTTTTTTTATCCCTGATGAAGCCCTCCGTCATTTTCGCGAAAGCGTGGAAAAGGGCAGGCAAGAGCAAAGCCGCTGGGAGTCCCTTGTCCGAGCCTACGAGGAAACCTATCCGGATTTGGCCGCCGAGTGGAAGCAGTGGATTCATGACCAACTGCCCGAAGCGTGGGACAGGGACATCCCCACCTTTCCACCGGACCCAAAAGGGATGGCCACCCGCGTCGCATCCGGAAAGGTCCTCAATGCCATAGCGGCTCACATCGGAAACCTGGTTGGCGGCTCCGCGGACCTGGCTCCTTCCAACAAGACGTTGATCAGCGGAGAGGAGAGTTTTCAGGCAGGCCATCCGGAGGGGCGGAATCTGCATTTCGGGGTTCGGGAGCACGGCATGGGTTCCATCCTGAACGGGATGGCCCTGCACGGCGGCCTTATTCCTTACGGGGGAACCTTTTTGATCTTCTCGGATTATATGCGCCCCGCCATAAGGCTGGCCGCACTGATGGGTTTGAAAGTGATCTACGTGTTTACGCACGACAGTATCGGTCTGGGGGAGGACGGGCCGACCCATCAGCCGATCGAACAACTGGCCGCTTTAAGGGCGATTCCCAATCTTACGCTCATTCGACCCGCGGATGCCAATGAAACGGCCGAGGCCTGGCGCCTTGCCGTCACCAGTGAGCGGGGTCCATTGGCCCTGGCCCTGACGCGGCAAAATGTCCCCACGCTGGATCGTGAATCTCTCGCTCCAGCCGCAGGATTAAACCGTGGTGCGTATGTGATCAGCGATGCTCAAGATGGAAAGCCGGAACTCATCCTCATCGCAACCGGATCAGAGGTTTTTCTTGCCCTCGAGGCGGCCGAAAACCTTGGACAGAAAGGAATATCGGTCCGGGTGGTGAGCATGCCTTCATGGGAATTGTACGATAAACAGCCCGAGGAATACCGAAACCAGGTACTGCCCCCGGCGGTGCGTGCGCGACTGGCCGTCGAAGCAGGTGTCCCGCAAGGTTGGCACCGCTACGTGGGCGACGCGGGGGACGTCATCGGGATCGAACAATTTGGGGCCTCCGCACCTTACAAGATCCTGTTTGAAAAGTACGGATTCACCACCGAGCGGATCGTTGAGAGGGCATTGAAATTGCTGCGTCGGGTGTAGGAAAAGGTATCGGCCTCGCGGGCTCCGGGCCTGTTCGGCAAGGGGAGCGGTTCACTGCCCGTTCAACGCTCGACTTCCAAGGAGGGGCGGGATTGTGGGAAGGTTCTCTTGACGCAGGTCGATCCCCTGCGCCGGGTGATCTCGTGCTGAAAAGGCTTTGACTCTTCGGTCGAAAAGTGCTATTTTTGTTTAAACGTTGACCCCTGCGGCTGGAGGGATGGCCGAGTGGTTGAAGGCGGCGGTCTTGAAAACCGTTGTCCCGAAAGGGACCGTGGGTTCGAATCCTACTCCCTCCGCCAGAAAAACGCGCGGATTGGACCTGCGTGATAGCTGCCGAACTCGCTTCTGAGGGGTGGCTCGACAAGTTGCGGCTTGTCACTGAAAATACGGATGGACTTTGCGGAGAGATGGCCGAGTAGGCTGAAGGCGCTCGCCTGCTAAGCGAGTGTACGTCGAAAGATGTACCGAGGGTTCGAATCCCTCTCTCTCCGCCACTGGAATTCCCTACAAAACTACCTTCAGTTTTTGAACTTTCCAGCGTACCCATTGGTGTCCAAAACATATGGAACTTTTTTCGCAGTACATTACATGGAAATACAGCCAACCCGTCATGCCGGTGAAAACCGGCATCCAGAAGACAGCTCCAAGACCTTTGACCCTGGATTCGGCCCCGGTTTTCACCGGGGTGACGCGCCGGAATGACAAAACGAGGTTATGATCAGGATGTGCCTTGTATTACCTTCTCATTGTTCCACTTGAGAAGCTCCTTTTTATCGATTTTGGACAAGAGTGCAGCGTATCGTTTGCCGGTTTCGCGGGGTCAGCGGGCCTGCAATTCGAGACATCTTTTCATGACCGAGTCGGCGCCCCCAATCACACTCTGCACAACATCCGCGGCACTTTCGATCCTGTCGATCATTCCGGCAATCTGGCCGATGCTCATGTCTCCTGTCTCTTTATCCCCCAGAAGCTGCCCTTCTCTTGCTTTGCCCATGCCGATATAGGCTTTCATCTCCTCCGCGGCCCCCCGTTGATCCATGTCAAGAAGGCTATTGACGAACTGGTTTTTCAGGCTTCTGATTCGAAGCCCAATCGCACGGCGGGTAATCAACGTGTCCGTGTCGTTCGCCTCTAAGATTGCCTCCTTGTAGCCCTCATGGACGTGACATTCTTTCGTGGCCACAAAACGGCTCCCCATTTGAACCCCCTCGGCCCCCAGGACCAATGCGGCCACGAATCCCCTGGCATCCGAGATCCCTCCGGCTGCCACCACAGGGATCTTCACCGCCTTCACAACATAGGGGACGAGCACAAAGGTGGTAAGCTCATCGGGGAAGTTCACGCCCCCTGCTTCATACCCCTCGGCCACGACCATGTCCACGCCGGCATCCTCTGCGGTCTTGGCCATTTTTGCGTTTCCCACCACATGGAGCACCCTTGACCCGGCGTCCTTGATTTTTTGGGCAAAGAGCCGGGGACTTCCCCCGGAGGTGACGATCACTTTCACACCCTCTTCAAGGGCGATATCCACGAGCCTTTCGGAGAGTTTTTCCATGGCAAATATCGTGACGTTTACCCCGAAGGGTTTATCCGTGAGGCTTTTTGTCTTCCGAATAGAGTTTCGCATGTTCTCTTCTCGTTGCTCGACCGGCACCCATCCTGGATTGGACCCCAGCATTCCCAAACCGCCCGCATTGGAGACCGCAGCGGCCAGTTCCGCGTTCCCCGCCATGGTCATGCCTCCTTCCAAAATGGGATATTCGATCCCCAAGAGATCACAGACTCTTGTCCTCCACATGTTGGCCCTCCTTTTCTCATGCATTGTTTTTTACCGGGTGAGAATATAGGTCAAGTTGCCTTGCATGTCCAGGAGAAACGGCCAGGAGCAGCGCCGATGCAGCAATTCGTTTCGGAATGGCAAATTCCCCTCCACAGTGGAGGGGCGGTCATCTTGAGAGGGGACCGGAACTCTTCGGCTAAAAACTCCCGCATAGGAAGCTCCCATGCCGGGGATTCCAGATGGCTTCGATCATTCCCAACGGGCCCACGTTTTTTTCACTCAGGAATTCGTCAAAACACTATCCACCTAAATAGGCCCTTTTAACGGCTTCGTTTTGCAGCAGGTCCGGTCCTCTTCCTTCGAGTACGATTTTGCCCGTTTCAAGGACATAGCCATGGTCAGCAAGTCCAAGAGCAAGCCTGGCGTTTTGCTCGACCAGCAGGATGCTTATCCCTTCTTCCTTGTTAATTTTAACCAGTGTCTTGCTGAGCTGTTTAACAACCAGTGGCGCCAATCCCAGGGAAAGCTCATCCACCAGGAGGAGGCTCGGCTTTTTCATCATCGCTCGCCCAAGAGCCAGCATTTGCTGTTCACCCCCGCTCAGACTGGCCGCCAATTGATTCTTTCTTTGTCTGAGTACAGGAAAGAGCACCAGAATATCTTCCAAAGAGAGGGCGACCTCCCTCCTGTTTTTTCTCAGATAGGCGCCCATTTCGAGGTTTTCCAGTACCGTCATCTCAGAAAAGAGCTGCCTGCCCTCAGGAACAAGGGATATCCCCAGCCCCACGATGACTTGGGGTGGGGTACCGTCGATTCGTTTCCCTCGAAAGGAGATCTCTCCGCTGAAAAGTCGAACCAACCCGATGATGGCTTTAAGAAGAGTGCTTTTCCCCGCACCATTCGCGCCGATCATCGCCACGATTTGCCCGAATTCTATGTTCCCTGAGACCTCTTTGAGGACTACTGCCCTTCCAAGATGAACCGTAAGATTCACAAGCGAAAGCAGTCCGGTGCCCAATTATTCCTCCACCCCAAGGTAAGCCTCAATGACCTTTTCGTTCCTCAGGATTTCATCCGAAGTGCCTCGGGCGATCTCTTCGCCGAAATTCAGGACAACGATCCGATCACAGATCTCCATGACTGCCTGGACGTTATGTTCCACGAGGAGAATCGTAGAATTCCGATCATCTCGAATTTTTCGAATGACCTCTGTTAATTGGCGACTCTCTTTATCATTCATCCCGGCCAATGGTTCATCCAGTAACAATAAACACGGATGCCCGGCCAATGCCATAGCGACCCCCAAAAGCCTCTGGAAGCCATATGGTAAAATAGCGGCGGATTCATTCAAGGACAGATTACCGAGACCTACAAAATCCAAAAGTTCGACAATTCTGATCTCTTCCGCCTTCCTGGCTCTTCGATAAGAGCCGGTACCGAATATTTCCTGCCAACTCTTCGTTTGCCTCTGGAGATGGAACGCTGTTCGAAGGTTGTCAATCACGCTCATGGTACGAAACGTGCTTGTGAGCTGAAAGGTTCTTATAATGCCCATGCTGGCTATGACATGGGGCTTGTATCCCGTTATATTCTTTTCCCGATAAAAGATTTCACCTCCACTCGGCTTTATGACTCCGGTGATCAAATCGAAAGTCGTGGATTTCCCTGCTCCATTTGGGCCGATCAGGCCCAATATTTCCCCTTGATTGACCTCCAGGTTCAGATTCGAAACGGCCATAAGCCCGCCAAAAGATTTGCTTAGATTTTTCGTTTTTAAAATTACCATTCCGTTCTAGTCGCCTATTGATTTTTCCCTTTTCTTAAACAGCGTGCCTACCTTCGAGGGAATACTTATCAATCCTCCAGGCAAGTAGATGACCACCACTATCAGCAAGATGCCATAAATGATAAGCCTGAATTGTTTCAAAGTTACTGCCAATAACTCTGGGATTACGGTCAGGAAAGCGGCGCCAACGACTGGCCCTGTTACGTTACCTGTACCTCCGATGAGAACAAAAAGAATGAAATCTATCGAAGTGGAAAAGGAAAAATAATCAGGGCTTATGTAGGTGAGATAATGGGCCATAATCGCTCCAGAAAGTCCCGCGAAAACAGCCCCTAGACAAAACGCTACCAGTTTGTGGTACATGAGATTGATGCCAAGGCTCTCGGCCAGCATATCGGAGTCGGAAATGGCTCTGAAATTTATTCCAAAAGAAGTCTTGCTTATGCGGTAAGTAATAAGCATGCTGATCCACATGAACAAGGTACCAAAAATATAGAACGACATTGGAGAATCCAATTGAATAGTACCAAAACCAGAAAGTTTAATTAGACTAGGCCGGGGAATACCAGTAATACCGTCACTTCCACCGACGCTCGGGGTGCTGTATAGAAATAACCTGATGATCTCTCCAAATGCAAAAGATAAGATAGCAAAATAAGCCCCTTTTATTTTAAGAGTTGGAATACCAATAATTAATGCAACGATAAAAGCTGAAAATCCCGAAAAGAAAAAAGATAACCAGAAAGGACACCCTGCTATTTTTGTAAGTACTGCGGAAGTGTAAGCTCCGACACCCATGAAGGCACCTTGAGCTATGCTCAATTGTCCGGTACTTATAATCAACCACAATCCCAAGGCGCAGCTTATGTTGAGTATTACGGTGATGGAAAGATGGATCCAATAGACTTCTTTGACCACCATAGGAAAAATAAAAGTGCAAACGACGAAAAAGCCTATTATCATCCACTTAAAGGGTTTTCTACTACGCACGTCCGAATAGACCTTTGGGTTTGAATATCAGAATCACGATGAGTAAAAAAAAGGACAGAATTTCAACCCAAGAACCACTCACGAAATTTTGACCAATGGCGTGCAAGAAACCTAAAGTGAAACCGCCGATAATGGCTCCTGTGATACTTCCCATCCCTCCAATAATAATAATAACAAAGGCATTGATGGCCGGAGCCATCCCCATGCTTGGGTTTACAAAAATCAGTGGAGCGTGAAGTCCCCCTCCCATAGCAGCGAGGGCACAACCCATACCGAAACCGATACCTGATATTTTGTCCGCATTTATTCCCTGAAGAACCGCAGCTAAGGTGTTTTGTGCAACAGCCCTCATGGCCTTTCCCAATTTAGTGTGATTGATCAAATAGAACACTATCGCTATGAGAATTGCTGCCATAATTGCTATAAGAAGTCTTTCATTGCTGATAGAGATTCCTGCTGTCGAAACAACCCCGCCCACAACCGAAGGAACTTTTTGATCCAGAGGGCCGAAAATCAGCAAAGCAGTACTGTTTATGACGATCAATAAACCAAGAGAGCAGACTAAGCCCGATGTTCCTTCCCCCCGAATAGGACGAAAAAGAATCCTCTCGAGAATAAAGCCCAAGGCTCCAATAATTAGAGCTACTGCTATTATTGAAAAAGCATAAGGGCATTTAAGCGTTCCGAATAGGTAAAAAACTCCGTAAGCGCCAAGCATATAGAACTCACCATGGGCGAAGTTTACAATGTCGAGAATACTGAAGACAATCGTCAATCCCAGAGCGATCAGAATATAAATAAGACTCGCCTGTAATCCGTTTACAATTATCTGCAGGATGTTAATTTCCATTTTTCGTGATGAGAATGATTAACGCGTTACCGTTGATTGGCTCATTATATGCGAGTCCGATCCAATCGGGATAACCAAGGCGAAGAAGTTCCGCAATCACCCCGGCTCACATTTCAATCTGTTTGAACGGTTCGCTTCCTTCAGGACTCCAGATTCAGAGTCATAGCCCTCTTACGGGTATTCAAGCAAGACCAGAATTGCATTTTCTCAGGGTCTGCTTTGTTTTCATAGTAGGGGTCAATTCTCCTGGAAACGGCACCTCGGAGATTCGATCTTGATCACAACCAATATTTAGTATGATCCCTCAGGTTTCCAGTGATATTCTTCAGGTGTAAAAATCTTGGGATCATGGATGCCCAGCAGTACGGATTTCCCATTTTCTATCTTCGTAACAACAACGGGGTAATACGCTTGAGTTCCATAAGGAGGCCCGTAAAAAACCGGCCCTTTGATTGAGTTTATTCTTATTTTTTTGTACGCTTCCTTTAACTTTTCCGGTTCCACACCATCGGCCAATTCGACGGCCGCTTTAATTTCATAGGCGACGCGATGTTGTATGGGGGCTACGTCGAACCATTTCCCATGTTTTTCCATGACCTTTTCATAGAAGTTGTTGTACTCCTTGGAAACGCCGGCCGCATAAGGTACCAGAGAGTTACTGTAGAAGCCATCGGCATACTTTCCGGCAACCTCCAAAATAACGCGTTGATCTTGCTTTGTAGATCCGTAAATCGGTCCAGTATAGCCCATTTCACGGGCCTGCTTGACAATTAAGCCAGACGCGCCTGGAAACGAAACCGCTATATGAAGAATATCGGGGTTGAGAGGAAGGGTTTTTGTGAGGAGGGGGGTAAAATCAGTCGTCGTCATAGGGTAATAGTTCTCACTCAAAATCGTGTAATCATATTTTTTGGCGATCTGACGAAATACCCTGACCTGATCGTGACCTGCCGTGTAGTCAGGGTTTAAGATAACGACCTTCTTACGTTCTGGAAAATGCTTCTTGAACCATTCAAATGTGACCTGTTGATGTTGGTAATGATAAGTGAGACATCTAAAGGTGTAAGGATTCTTTTCGGGTTCATAATCTCCCTGCCCGCCATATAGCACGATGATTTTTTTTGGTTCGGTTATGGGTTGAATTGCTTTTGTCACATGTGCGAGAATAGTAGTGATAAATGTTTCAACTTTATCCTGATAAAGAAGCTTATTCAATTTGGTTACGCCAACTGCTCCCTTCGCTTCATCATCCTCAGCAACCAGCTTCATTTTGTATATTGCCTTGCTGGTCCTAATTCCCCCAGCGGAATTGATCTCATCAAAGGCGATCTCAGATCCCACCTTGTAACCCATTCCCCAGACCGCAGCGGTTCCGCTCAGCGGATAAATCGCCCCTATTTTTAACTCCTTTTCCTCAAGGGCGGCACAAATACTTGGGAAGTGTAAAAGGAGGACGATAAGAAGAGTACTCAACAATAGCCCCTTTACTGTCTGCATTGTTTTCATTTTAAAACCTCCTTTGAACTTGAGTTTGGCCTTAATTCCGCATTTTTCGGCGCAAAACCCCATCCTTTGAACTGAATTCGTTGAATGAGGCGTTGTCTAACCCGCCTTTTCCCCCTTACGAATAACCTATCAGGTAAGAGACAATTATAAGTAACCCTACCATAGACTTCTTCAAATGGGAAGCCTTTATTGAAGAGGTTGATATCATGTCGGGTGAGAATATAGGTCAAGTTGCCGCATGTCCAGGAGAAACGGCCAAGAGCAGCTCTGGCGCATGAATTCGCCTCGGGATGGCGAAAATTTGGCCAGGCCCCTAAAACTTTATTCTTGACATGATCAATGCTTCTTCCTATGGTCGCCCCTGAAAAGCCGGTCGGGTTGAGAGAGTTTGCAAAGGAAGGGGGGGAAGCTCTAAAATCATTCCCGATTACTTTTTTCCGGGTGGAGACTCCCAACCATCTTTTTTTCAGATCATTCACAGTCGAGACATTTTCTGCCAAAGGAGTTCGAATGGATATCTATGCCATGCAAGCGATTCATGGGCTTGTCTACGGGATGCTCCTTTTCCTGGTCTCCTCGGGCCTTACCCTCGTCTTCGGGATGATGGGGGTATTGAATCTCGCCCATGCCGCCTTTTACATGCTCGGGGCCTATTTTGCCTACACGATTACCACACACCTGGGAAATTTTTGGTTGAGCCTCGTTCTAGCGCCCCTGATCGTCGGGATCTTGGGCGTGGGGATCGAGCATTTTACCCTTCGGAAGGTTCACAAGAGCGGCCATGTTGCCGAACTCCTGCTGACCTTTGGCCTTTTTTACGTCATCGGTGAAGTCGTCCGCATCATCTGGGGAAGCAACCCCCTTCGCGTCCCGGTCCCTGCCCTCCTGGCAGGGCAGATCCCGCTGCTTGGAAAGACATACCCGATTTATCGGATCTTCATCCTCGGATTTTCCTTTCTTATCCTGATTGGAATGGCCCTTCTCATTCTGAGAAGCCGTATTGGGATCATCATCCGGGCCGCGGTCTCTGATGCGGATATGGTGGATGTCCTCGGAACCAATGTCCCACGGGTGTTCATGGGGGTCTTCGGAGGGGGGGCGGCCCTGGCGGCCCTGGCGGGGGTCATTGCAGCGCCTTTCCTCAGCACCTACCCGGGCATGGGGCTCGACATCCTGCTTGACTGTTTTGTGGTCATCGTCGTGGGCGGCTTTGGAAGCCTGTTCGGGGCATTCGCCACCTCGTTGATGCTCGGCCAACTTCAGTCCTTTGGGATCCTCTGGATTCCAAGGCTGGCCCTGGTCTTTCAATTCCTTCTAATGGCCGTGGTCCTGATCGTCCGCCCCACCGGTCTTTTTGGAGAGAAACAATGAACCCCCTCAGAGCCCTAAAGATCGCAGGAGGAGGAACGGCCTCTCTTTTTCTCTTGCTCCTTCCATTTCTCCTTCCGCTGATTGACATCCATCTCGCCACCGAAATTCTCATCTTTGCCCTCTTCGCGGTGAGCTTCAACCTCCTTTTGGGATACTGCGGGCTCCTTCCCTTCGGACACGCGGCTTGCTTCGGGGTGGGGGCCTATGCGACCGCCCTGATTTTCAAGCACATCACCGGCATGCCTTTTCTGCTCACCATCATGATTTCCGCCCTGGCCGGTTTTGCGGGCGCGCTGATCATCGGATTTTTCTGTGTTCGTCTTTCCGGGGGATATTTTGCGCTGATCAGCCTGGCCTTTCAGATGTTTTTCTATGCCGTGGCTTTGAAATGGAGGGCTGTGACGAGCGGGGACGATGGGATGAGTATTTCCCGACCGGATTTGTACCTGCCGGGCCTGGGCTCCGTTTCCCTGATGAATATTGAAACCCTTTACTATGTTACGCTCGCCATCGTAGCTTTAGCGATAGTGGCCTGTTACCTCTTTCTGAAAACCCCTCTCGGAAATGCCGGGATCTCCATGCGGGAGAACGTAAACCGGGCTTCCTTCCTCGGATTCAACGTGTTTCTCACCCGGCTGGCGATCTTCTGCTTCTCCGGCTTCCTGGCCGGGATTTCAGGGGCCCTCTTCGTCGTTCACCAGGAGTTTGTGGCAACTTCGGTCATGGATGTCCATATGTCTTTTACGGTGATGCTCATGGCAACCATAGGGGGAACAGCCCATTTTCTGGGTCCTGTATTGGGGGCCGTTTTTTTTATAGTGTTTCAGGACTGGATATCGAGCTTGACCAAACACTGGTGGCTGTTCATGGGGATCGTTTTCGTGCTGGTGGTCCTTTATGCAGAAGGGGGTCTTATCGGGCTGTTTAAGTGGGAAAAAATCAGTGCCTGGTTCGCAAGCGAGAAGGAGTCGTGAGGGATGGCCATTTTAAGGCTGCGGGACATTGATAAGGATTTTTCGGGGCTCCAAGTCCTATCCGGAGTTTCCATGGAGATCCAGGAAGGGGAGCGTCATGCCGTCATCGGGCCGAACGGGGCCGGCAAGTCGACCCTGTTCAATGTCATCACGGGACTCTACAAGCCGAGCCGGGGGGAAATCACCTTCCTGGACCGGGACATCACCAAGAGTTCGATCCACAAGATCGCAAGGATGGGGCTTTCTCGATCGTTCCAGATCATCAATATCTTTCCGAAAATGACGGTCTTCGAAAACATAAGAATCGCCGTTGTATCCAGGTTTAACCGCCGTTTCAACTGGACCAGCTTCTTGCATCGAGACAGGAAAATCCTTGAGGAAAGCGACAGGATCCTCTCTCTCATAGGCATGACGGATGTAAGGGATGTGCCCGCCTGGGAAATGAGTTATGGGATGCAGCGTCAATTGGAACTCGCCCTTACCCTGGCAAGGGATCCCATCCTGATCCTTCTGGATGAACCTACCGCAGGGCTCAATGCTGAAGAAACGAGGAATAGTGTCCCTCTCATCAAGAAGGTCACCGAAGGGAAGACCCTCGTGATCGTGGAGCACGATATGGAGGTGGTCTTCAACCTGGCAGACCGTATCACGGTGCTCAACTATGGTGAGGTCCTCGCTACCGGGACCCCGGATGAAATCAGGGGAAGCGAAGAGGTCAAGAAGGCCTATCTAGGGAGGAAATAAGGTGTTCTTCGAGATCAAGGACGTTCACACATTCTATGGCCAGAGCCATATCCTGCATGGCGCTTCCCTGGAGATCGAAAAAGGGGAAATCGTTGCCCTCCTGGGTCGAAATGGGGTTGGAAAATCAACCACCTTGAAATCGATCGTGGGGCTGGTTCCTCCCCGGAGCGGCTCGGTCCAATTCAAGGGACAGGAGATCATGGGGTTGAAACCCCACAAGATCTGCCGGCTGGGAGTCGGATACGTCCCCGAAGAACGCCGGATCTTCCCCAACCTGACGGTACGGGAGAACCTCCTGGTCGGACTGAAACCGGACCAGAAGGTTGCCGACCCCTGGACCGTTGAAAAGATTTTCGGTTATTTCCCCCAGCTCGAGAAGAGGATGGATCAGAAAGGAGGCCATCTCTCCGGCGGGGAGCAGCAAATGCTGACCATCGGGCGAACTCTGATGGGGAATCCCGAGATCCTTCTGGTGGACGAGCCCACGGAAGGCCTGGCGCCAACCCTGATAACCATGGTCGTGGACATGCTTCGGTTGGTCCATGAGCAAAATGGCTCCATCCTCCTCGTGGAACAAGCCATGGATGTGGCTTTGAGCCTGGGCAGCAGGGCATACGTGATGTCCAAGGGAGAGGTTGTCTTTCAGGGAACAGGGGAAGAACTCCAGGAGAACGAAGAGGTCAGAAAGAGGTACCTTGAAGTCTGAAAAAGATCAAAGAAAGGGGGGATGAGAAGATACACCATATCCTTATTCGCGGGTAATCGGCTACGCAGGGACAAACAAGGCGGCAAGACGAAGCGCAGGAACCCTGGTCTTTCCAGGGATGACATAAAATAGGGAAAGGAGGAATTCTATGGCAAAGCTTTTTGGAAAAAAGACGGGAATCCTGATGGCCTCTCTATTGGTTGCCCTCGGGTTGTCGGCATGGAGCCCCCAGGCCATGGCTGCGGATACGATTAAAATCGGCCAACTGGATCCGATTTCCGGACCCTTTGAAATGACCGGGAGGATTTACAACGCCGGGATAAAGTTCGCTGTGGACGAGGTGAACAAGAAGGGGGGCCTCCTGGGAAAGAAAGTGGAGATTATCCAGGAGGACAGCGAGCTCAAGCCGGATGTGGCCAACAGAAAGGCGAAGAAGCTCCTTCTGGAAGGCAAGGTCGATTTCCTGAGCTCCGGAACGGGCACCCACATCTCCATCGTCCTGAACAAGCTTGCAGCCTCCTACAAGAGCATATACATAAACTACGGAGGGTTGAGCGATATCTGCCAGGGGAGGGAGTTCAGCCGCAATGCCTTCAGGGTCTGCCATAACAATTACAGCATAAGCTCCGCACTGGTTCAGTTGATGGCCACCAAGCCCTATCGAAGGTACTACATCCTCTGTCAGGATTATGCCTATGGGCACGATGCGGCCAATGACTTCAAGAAAAAGCTCGAAATGTTTTTCCCTGAGGCGCAGATCGTTGGAGAGGACTTCCATCCCCTGGGGACCAAGGACTTCGCCCCCTATATCAACAAGGTCATGGCGGCGAAAGCGGATGCGATCTTTTCGGCAAATTATGGGCCCGATGGCTCTAACCTGATCAAACAGGCACGCGCTCTTGGTCTCAAGGCTCCCTTCCCCTTTGCCGCGCCCTATGCGGTCAGTCCCATTACTGAAAGGGAGCTTAAGGACGATGCCGTGGGGATCCATTTTGCCTTTGATTACACCATGCGGGTAGACACGCCTGAAAATAAAGCCATGATTGAGAGGTATCGAACCTATCATAAGGACGACACGGACGTCGCGACCCAGTGGTGTACCACATCGATCGGACATACCGCTTTGGGCTGGATGATGGTCTTTGCGGCGGTCGAGAAGATAGGGTCTTTAGACCCTGAAAAGTTCATAGCGGGCTTCGAGGGCTTTTCCTATAAAACCCCCGTAGGCACGTGGACCATGAGAGCGTGCGACCACCAGGTCATCCAGCCGATGTTCGGCGGAGTCATAGAAGGCGGGCCAAATCCCTTTTTCCCGTTTCCATGGATCGGTCCGAAGATCGTGACTTTCCCGCCCGAGAAGGTGGCCATACCGGCAACGAGCGACTACAACCCAAGGTGTAAGTAGGAAGCGCCTTCCGAATCGCCTTTCTCTGCAAGATGGCTATGGGAGGGCGCTGTTCCGTCCCAGACGAGGGTAGGCACAATTAGCCTACCCTCCGCCTACATTCTCTGTATGGGAAATTCCCTAATAGATATCGGTCAGTCCACATTAAGCGTACAATGACGGTATTCCTGATCATTCTTGGATTGTTGGTTTCCCTGGCAGGCCTTGCCGGCTGCATTCTGCCGATCATGCCAGGACCGCCATTGAGTTTCGCAGCCCTGGTTATCCTGTCCTTTGCGAAAAACTGGGAACCTTTTGGTGCCACGTTTCTGATCGTCATGGGGGCGCTTGCAGCCCTGGTGACCATTCTGGATTATGTGGTTCCCGCGGCAGGGGCGAAAAAATACGGAGCATCGAGGTTTGGTTTCTGGGGTTCCATCGTCGGTTTGGTGGTTGGGCTCTTTGTTTTTTCCGCCCTGGGGATGTTTATCGGAGGATTGGTGGGTGCGGTGGCCGGTGAGCTCTTGGCCGGGAGAAAGAGGCAGGACGCCCTTCGAGCGGGCTGGGGTGCGTTCGTGGGCAATCTCTTCGGCATCGGCCTCAAAATGGCCGTCTCCGGGGTCATGCTGTTCTTCTACGTGAAGGAAATGTTCTAGTTGATGGACCGCGGAGTCCCCCTCCATGCGGTCGGCGACAAAGTTATCCCTCCCGGAATAAGCAGAGGATGCTCGTTTATCGGCCGTGGGAACGAAAAGGAGGTCGTTCCCTCCGCCATTTGGAGACACGCCCTTGAGGGAAGGGCGTGCCTGCCGTTCAGAATGTCATCCTACTCCAATCCATGCCACTGGAGGATTTCCTCATCTGACGCCACACACCCGGTGACCCCTTTCGCGTCCTGTTGTGCCAGGAAAATGGCAGCTTTCACCATCTTCTCGGGACCCACAAACTGGGATCGATCATAATCGGGCGGCAGGTTGAACAGAAAGCCCTCCGTCGCCACGGCCACCGCCGGCTCGTAGCAATTCACCGCAATGTTATACTTCCCAAGCTCGGCGGCCAACTCGCAGGTGAAATGCTCGATGGCAGCCTTTGCCGTTCCATACGCGATGCCGGTCACCGTCCTCACCCTCCTGTCTGCTGCGGGAGAGGTGGTGTTGATGACGCTTCCTCTGCCCTGGCGGATCATTGCGGGCAGAACCGCCTTGGTGCAGAGGAAGGTGCCCATTAGGTTCACCCCCAGAACGAGATTGAAGCGCTTGGTGGTCGTCTCCAGGAATGACCCGGGAGCGGCTACGGCCGCATTATTGACCAGGATATCGATCCTGCCCCACTTCTCCAGCACCTTGTCCACCATGGCCTGCACCTCATTTTCCGTCATCACATTGGCCGGTATGGCAAGAACATTGCCGCCGAAGGCTTCGATCTCCCCGGCAGTCTGGAGAATCGTCCCCGCCAGCCCCGACTTGAGTGGTTGAACGGTGCGGGCCGCTACCGCCACCGAGGCCCCCTCCCTGGCAAACCCGACGGCCACCGCCTTGCCTATTCCCCTGCTGGCACCAGTCACGATCGCTACTTTGCCGTCCAAAATCCCCATTTCTTTCCCTCCATTGTTGAGTTTCCGCATCCCTCTGCTCAGGCATACAAGACCTGACAGGTGGCACAGAAAAAACTCCGCCTCTGCCTCTCCCCGGTTTTCTTGGCGGTCACCTTTCCTTTGCAGGCAGGGCATTTCCGCTTCCGGTAGATCTGAAGATGCTTATTCAAAAGGTCCTCTTTACGCTTCACTTCATAAAACTCCATGGAAAACTCGCGGGCCGCTGCGGCTACCCTTTGCGCCTGCGCATCGCTCATTCTGCCCCGCATACTCAGGGGGTGGGTTCTTGAAAGAAAGAGGGCCTCGTTTTTGATGATGTTCCCAACCCCCAGGAAGATCTCCTGGTCGAGAAGGATGTCACAGATCGATTGCTCCTTCCTCTTTGAAACAAGGTCCATTACCTGATCCAGGTTCCATTCCGGGGATGTGATGTCCAGTTGTTCGGGGTAGAGCAGATCGATCTCCTCGTTTTCGATGAATTTCACGGAGCAGTTGTAGAAATTCAGAGAACCGTTGTCGAAAAGCAAAGCGAGTCTGGGCCTCATGCCTTCGCGCTCTTCATTCATCCTGTAGCTTCCGAACATCAAGAAATGAATTCGGATGGAAACGTCAGGCAACGTGATCAGAAGGTTTTTCCCTCTACTGAAGATGGCCTGGACCTTCCGGCCCTGTGCGCGTCCTTTTTCGATCTTTGAATTTCCGGAAGCGCTTAAGATCTCCCCATCGGTAAAACCGGAGAGCTTTTCCGCAATGGCTCGAACGGACGGACCTTCCATAACACAGCCTCTCCCGCATTCCTCAGAATCCCTGCCTACTTCCTTCTAATTCCAAATCTCAAGGGAGTCAATGCAGGTCTTTTCCGAGACGGCCGCAAGGTCAATCCTTCCATGGAATCAGCACCCCCACTTTATCCTTGCTTTCACGGACACGAATTCATACCATCGGATCGAGAAGACGAGGAAAGGAGAAAGCTACCATGGACGAACTCAGCCGAACTGTCATGGACTTCGCAGAATGTAATGGAGCGTGTGCCGTGGGGATCGCCACCATGGACACCCTTGCGGGCGGACCTCCTTCGGCCGACCTGACCTACAAATTGCCGGGCGCGAGGTCCGCCGTATGCTTCGCATATGCGCTCGACCAGAGCCTGATACCGTCTTTCTTGGCGAAAGAGAGCCGGCTTCCCCATGAAAGGGACAATATGGCGAAGAACACCCTTGCCACCGGTCTTGCCTTACAGCTTGCCGATTTCCTCAATCAAAAGGGTCTCCCCTCCGTCCCTGTTTCCGCCAATGTGTTTTACAGAACCGACACCCCCAGGGGGGCCAACGATCTCCTGCCGGATGTCTCCCTGAGATACCTGGCGGTGCGCTCCGGAATCGGTCATTTCGGGCTTTCCGGAAATGTCATCACCAAGAATCACGGGGCTGGCATCATTCTCGGGGCCACGGTCACATGCGCGGAATTGACGCCGACCGATCCTCTCCCGAAGGAGGAGAACTACTGTGACCAGTGCCGGCTTTGCATGGCCGCCTGCCCCTCGGGGTTGATGGACCCGCAAGTGCAAACAAAGGTAACGCTGGGAGGCGCGGAGTTCAGCTATTCCAAACGTCGTGCTTACGTTCGCTGCGAGTATGTCTGCGGGGGTTTTGCCGGACTGCACCAGTCCGGAAAATGGTCCACATGGACCCCGGCGAGGTTTCCCATTCCGGAAAAAGATGAAGAGTTTCGGGCTGTCTTCAGGCCGGCGGCCAAGGCCTACTGGCAAAGGCCCGAGTGCGAGGGGGGTCTATACCACTTTCTGATGAAGAAAAAGCTCCGGCAGACATGCGGGAGTTGCCAGATTCTGTGTGTTCCCGATAAGGAAGAGCGAAAGAGACGCCATAAACTCCTCGTCAACAGCGGGGTGGTCGTGCAGAATCCCGATGGCTCTCTTGAAGCCGTTCCGCCGGAAGTGGCTCTCGAGCGCCTTGCCGCCATGTCTCCTGAAAAACGTGCCCTTTACGAGCAGATAGGGGCCACGCCCTGAAACCGGGAAGATTGCCAGGAGGAAGTCATGTATAAATCATCGGTCCCCATACTTGCGGTGATTTTTTCCCTCGCTTTCCTTCTTCCGGGGTGTGGATCGAAGCGTCCGATCCTTTACCCCAATGAATACCTGAAGAAAGTCGGCAACCAGCAGGCCCAGGCCGACATCGACGAATGCATTCGCCTCGCCACCGAATACGGGGCAAAGGAGGACGCCGGAAAGAAGATCGCCCAGGATACAGCGGGCAGTGCAGCCGTCGGTGCTGCTGCCGGGGCTGCAATCTCTGCCGTGCTTGGTGGGGACGTGGGGCGAAGTGCAGCAGCCGGTGGAGCAGGGGCTGGGGCCGGTAGATTGACCCGAAGTGTCATCGATTCGGGAGACCCTGATCCGGTTTTTCGTGGCTACGTTGAGAAGTGTCTCCGGGAAAAGGGTTACGAGACGGTAGGTTGGAAATAAGGCCGATGGGGAGGAGCCTCAAGGTTATCATGGACGGATACCCTCCGAGGGATTTGCGGGATCGGGTTCCTTTGCCTCGCCCGATTCCTCCTGACCCTTCGTGAACAAATCGAACAGCCCTTTTAAGAACCCGCCGGGGGCCTTGACCGCTTCCTTCGCTCCCTCGGTGATTCCTTTGACGGGCGAGAGGCTGATCTTAGGCCTATCCACCGAACCCGATATGGAAAGATAGACCCTGGTGAGACTCTGGGCGGTCTTTCCGGCGAGGGGTACCCTGCCGAGAATGCCGCTCACCGTGGCGAGGGGCTCCAGCTGCGCCTGCATGTTCAACTCGCCGCTCACGAGGCCCACCGTTCCCCGGGTTTCAAAATTGAAGGCATCGCTCTCCAGGCGGGACGATTCGATATTCATGATCCCGTGATCAAAGAGGGCCCGGGCCTTTACGCTCTGAAAAGAGATACCCTCGCTTTTCAGGTTGCTGAAGACCCTGCCGCTGATGATGCCCTGAACGCTGGTAAAATCGAGGATATTCAACAGGAGTTTACCAGCAGGACCTACGGCCTCGATGCGGCCGCGGCCCACTTCCACTTCCAGGTTGCCGCTGAGACTGCCGAGGAGATCCCGGGTACTTCCTGTCCTGCCCTGTAACCGGCCTGACGCAGTGATGGGGCCGCGGAACGAAACGAAGTTTTCGGCGCCCGAAAGTGCAGCCAACGCTGCCGCGGGCAGGTCGTTGATCACCGGCTCCAAAGCGAAGGAGATTTGTTGCAGGTCTCTTAAGTCCGCGGAGCCTTTTGTGCCGAGGCGGCCACCCGCCATTCGGACATCAAATTCATGGTGCTTGAGCAGGCCGCGCTCATAGTGAGCTTTGGCTGTAAGGTCCTGGAATTCCTGTCCGTGGTACAACCCGTGCTCAACCTGTATCTCCAGTTCCGCCGTCATGGCGCGAAAAAGGCGGGGCAACTCAGCCCTTCCGGTGACCTCCTCAAGCCGTTTTCCAGCCTCCGTTTCGCCCTTCTGTCTCCTGGGGGTCTTTGAATCCGGCGCCGGGCCTTCACCGGTCTTGCGCAGAAGACGGTTGATGTTGAGATCAGGCGATTTCAAGAACAGCCGAGCGTTGAGGTCGGAGGATCGTGTGATTTCGCCTGATAGGGAGAGCTTCTGATCATTTAAAAGAAACGTCGCTTCATGGATTATGCCGGCATTCCCTGAAAACTTAAGATCGGCGCTGCCCTCCCTAACGGCCAGATCCTTTGAGGGCAATCGGAGCGCCACACCGGTTGTTTTCAATATACCCTCGACCCTGCTTTTCGGGGGATCTGCGAAGGGGAGGTGGAGGTCCAGGTCCATATCGAGCTTTCCTGCCAGCCCCAGCCCTTCGAGGGGAGGGACCAGATCCCCCACGTGGGCAAGATCCAGATGCTGCGTGTGGGCCTTGAGATCGATGATCATTTGGGGTGTCCCACCCCTCGATACCTTGCCGTCAAACCGAAACGGTGACTGATTGACTGTTCCCGTGAGGCTTGTTAGAGTGACGTCCAGAGATCTCTGCCGGCTCCATGTGACTAGGCCCCTGAGGTCCTCCAGGAGCACCCCGGCCGGGTGGGTCTTCGCCTGGATGCCTTCAAGAACAAAGGAACCACTAACCTCCCACTGCTCCGGCTTTGCGTGATCGTAGCGCGCCCGCATGTTGATTGCTCCGGAGCCGGAGATGCTTTGAAGGCCGTACTTCCTGAGTAGTTTTCTCGCCGGAGGACCGCCTCTACCTGCAAACCGCAGCGGTCCTTTGATTGCTGCCGATACCACGGGCTTGCCCGTCAGTCCGGTCACCTGAAAATCCATGATGGGGAATGTAAGCAAACGCATTCTCCCGGTCACGTTGGTGGCCCTCAGAACGCCTTGTTGGAGGGTTACATGTCCGGTGAGCTCCTCCAGTGGCGGGACGCTTGGGCCGGGTTTCACACTCAGATCGGAAAAGCTCGCCTCCAGCAGGGTGCCGGCAATCAGGGTCAGAGGGTTTACGGGGAGATTTTTCAGGTCCACTTCCGAAACGGCCAGATTTTCAATATTCACCATGCCGCCGGCGAGCAGCGTTTCCCTGATTCGCCCGGCCGGCTTTCCCATCTTCTCCCATGGGATTGCCGTTGCCAGGGGTGCGAGCGATATGGCTGAAGTTTTCAGGCTTCGCAGATTCAAGGTCGGTTGATTCCGCCAGTCTGCCACATGGCCGTTCAAATCCACGGAGAAACGACTTTCGGAAGATCCCTTAGGGGCCGGCAGCATCACAGTGGTTGTCAGTTTCGGGATCTCAACGGCTTGGGGTGAGAGCGTCACGATGGCGTTGAGCCCTTTTAGAGAGGCCGGAGTAAGCGTTGTGGAAAGCTCCACGTCCTTCAGCCCCACCTGGCCCTCTATCCGAAAACGCTCCGGCTGGGCCGTCTCAAGACGGAGTTCCAGATCGAGGCCCGCTGTGCCTGCGAGCCCCTTGATTCCAGACCGTTGCAGGAGCCTCATGGTCTCTTCATCCGTGACCCCGGTCATGTTGAGACTACCCCGCACCCGGGCTGCGATCTCAGGCCCTTCGAGGAGGTTCTTTACCTCCGCATCGATTTCGGGTAGCCTTACCGGACCCACTCTCGCGGTCAATCCCTGGACTGTCGCCACGGCCGTTTCCAGCCGGATGGAGCCTGTCACTCCCTCCAACTCGGGCAATTCAGGCGACGGCCGGAAGGAGATATCAGAGAACCTGGCGGACCCTTTGACTTGTGGGAACAGGGATTCCATGCCGTCAGGGAATTGCGACAGCCTGAACTCGGGAAGGGTCAGTTCTTCGATGGTGATTCTTCCCCCGGCCTCCATGGTTTGGCGAATCAGATCTCCATGCTTTCCAAGTCGTCTGTAAGGAAGCAGAGGATCCAACTCCGCCAGAGGCAAGTCCGAAGAAAGGACGGCATCCTTGATCAGGGGCTCAGTCAGCAACTGAATCACTTGCGCTTTTGCGCTCAGGGAAAGGCCTCCAAGCCTCAGGGTCATCCTCTCCAGATTCAAAAGATGCCCATTCATGCTCAGTTGATAGGCCAGTTCTGTTTCGGCACCCTGCAACGGCTTTTCCCACAATGTGGGATCCGCATAGGAAATCCGGGTCAAGTCTATGGTGCCCTCGGAGCGGAAGTGTTTCCCGAAATCGCCCTCATAATCCATTTCAAGGGAGACCCTGCCCCCCAATCTCTGAGCAAGTGGGCTATCTTTCAGGTAGGGCTTGATCAGATCCACGTCCATTGTGGAGAGAGTCGCCTTGAACTTCAATTTGGGGTTTTCAATGGTGAAGGCTTCCGTAAGCCCTGAGAAGGTTCCTTTGGTCCTGAAAGCTCCCAGGCCCGGCTTTATGTCATCGCGGAAAGCGATCTCGAATGCCGTCTCCCGACCCGGAGCCAGGTTGGTGGCTTCCATTTCCAACCCGGGGAAGACCCGTTCGATTCTCTCCCCCGGCAGAGTCAGAGAATCTTCCAGTTTCACCCGCCCGTTTCGGATCATGAACTTCTCAATACTTATCTGCCACGAAGGCGCCCTGTCTCTTTGACGGTCTTCACCAACGGTCTCCACGTCCGCACGGCCACGGGCGGGCGCATCCACCGTTGCGTCGGTTTTGCCTTCGGGCCACTGTGACCTGGGGATTTCTGCAGCGCCCTGGTCTCCTGCCGGAGCGGGTTTCAATCTCAATGTCACAAAAGGACCTTCCACATTCAGCTCTTGTATTTGGACCTTTTTGAAGAGCAACGGAAAGATGGAAACCTCAGCGTAAACACGGGATAGTTCAAGGTCTCCGGGGAATGCGGTTGCATTTTTGATGGCGAATCCATCGGCCTGGAACCAGACGCGCCTGGCGATCCCCCAGCTCATAGGTCCGAGGACTGTCTTGCCCCCGACGACCGCTTCTATCTCGGAGGCGATCAATCCACTGTACCGGTTGGGGTCCACCACCTTGGGGAGGAGGAGCACGGCCAAGACCAGGAAGAGCGAAACCGCTAACAGGATAATGACGAGTCTTTTTCCCCAGATCGATTTCATGGAATTTTCCTTTCCTTTAGAAAATTACTAGCAAATCGCAAAAAAGCAACCCCAAAGGAATGGAAGTCGGGGAGGATCCTGTTACGGATTCTTGTGTGAACGCTTCTTGACATCAGGGTGCCTTGAAAATACAATGCGCCCCGAGACAAGGGAAGACAGAGAATGCGCGCGGAGAGAACATGCCCCCGATTTCACCCGAAGGAGGGTAGTTTCGTCCAAATGGGATACGAGAGGAAGCAAGATTTCCGGAACCAAGAAAATGGAGGGTAGAAAATGTGGGATGGTTCAAAATGCGACCTGTGTGGTGATTGCCTGGTGAGATGCCGCTATGTGGATTATGACAGGGATAGGGCTGTGGCTGAAATCAAGCTTCTCATGGAGGGGAAGGACGCGGACATCCTGCGCAAGTGCATCACCTGCATTGCCTGCGATGATTACTGCCCGACCGGGGCCCAGCCGTCCAACCTCATCTTCAGGATGCAGGAGAGGATGGGCACCTCCCCGATAGTGGCAGCGGGTGCTCCGGCTCTCGATCACATTGCCAAGGGACTTGAAGGGCAGGGGGAGCCTAGCCAGTTGATCCCGGGCGACCCTGACAAGCCTGTCCTCTCGCTGGACTCCTTCGAGTTTGAGCGCTTCCCGGAGGGGACCCTCGACAGCCAATTATTTAAGGGCATGACCGTGGTGAGAGGGGGTGAATACATGTCCCTTGTGGGCTGCGTGCATATGGGCGGGGAGAGCTTCGCAGAGAAATACGCCCAAAAGGTGATCGATAGGCTGGCGAGTCTGGGAAGGGATATCGTCTACTTTCACAATGAAGGCTTCGTGCTTGCCAGCGTCAAGGCGAGGGAGTTGGGTATCAGCGTTCCCTTCAACTACATGCACCTCTTCGAGTACCTGCGCAATTATCTGAGGGATCACCCGGAGAGCATCACCAGGCTGGGGAAGAAAGTCGCCTATCAAGCCAACTGCGCCACCAGGTGGATCCCGGAAAAGGATGCTTTCCTGGACGAGATTTTCGAACTCATCGGGGTGGAGCGACCGCCCAGGCAGTATGAGCGGTTGAACGCCGTCTGCTGCACCGCACCCATTATCAACACGGATAGAGAACTGGCCGTGGAGATTCAGGAGAAAAACGTTAAGGATGCCATCGATTGCGGAGCCGATGCCCTGATAACCTCCTGTCCCGTTTGTGACAGAGCGCTGCGGCGGCCCACCTCGCAGTTCGGCCTGCCCAAGATTTTTATCACGGACCTGTGCCGTATGGCCCTGGGCGAGAAGTCCTGGCCGCAGTGATGAAGCAGACGTGGGCGGAGTCGGATCGACCTGGCCGTTTTCGGGTAGATTTTGCGTGGGGCAGGCGACCCTGCCTGCCAAAATAGGCTAGGCCAGTGGTCCATCTCACGCATCGAAGGAAAGACCGGAAAGGAGATATTGAGGCCTCACCGCTGCCGAGTTAAAGCCGCAACGCTGCTTGAAACCCTTCGTAGACCGCATCCATGATCTTCCGGGGCTTCTTTCCGTCTCCAACAAGGGAGACTTCTTCTATTTTTCCCTGGAGCCTGTCCGCAAGATCGCACACGGCAGAAGCGCCCAGGGCGAGGACCACCATATCGCACCTTATCTTTTCTTCCTTTTTCTTGCCTGGTAGCACGATCACGCCATCCGGTTCGATGCGGGTTATCTTGCTGCCCAAAAGAACCTGTATTCCGCTTTCCTCGATCTTTGGCAAAAGATCTATTCGATGGATCGGCTCCATATTCAGGGCGATAACCTCCAGCATCTCAACGATGATGATGCGTTTATTGGTGGGAGCCAGATGCAGGGCCGTCTCGCAACCAACCGTTCCCCCTCCCGCAATCAAAACCACCCTATCCCTGACTTCCCTTTTCCCTTCAAGAACCTCCCATGCGTTACATACCGAAGGTCCTTCTATGCCCGGTATGTCCGGTACCAAGGGTATGGCGCCGGTGGCAAGGATCGCTGCGTCCGGACTCTCCTCAAGCACCGTTTCTTCGGTCATGGCCTTTCCGGTGATGGCACGGATATTCTCCGCTTTCATCCGGTTCAGCAGGTAGTCACGAAACCATCCGATCTTTTCCTTTCCCGGCGACCTCGATGCCAGGTTGAGTTGTCCGCCCAGCTCACGGTCTTTTTCAAACAGGGTGACCTCATGGCCCTTTCGTGCGGCATAAAGGGCCGCGGTCATACCCGCCGGCCCGCCTCCTATCACGAAGACCTTCTTCTTTTTTCCCGCCGGACCCAATTGGTTTTTCAACGACTCTCGACCCGTCAAGGGGTTTAACGCACAGCGAATGTGCAAATTTCGAAAGACTCTCTCTCCGATACATCCCACATTGCAGGAAATGCAGGGGATGATCTCCTCTTCTCTCCCCTCTTTGGCCTTGTTCGGCCAATGGGGGTCGGCAAGCAGGGTTCTCCCCAAGGCGACGAAATCCGCCTTTCCGGCCGTCAGAATTTCTTCTGCAACCTGCGGCGTCCGAATCGCCCCGACCCCGATTACCGGTATATGTACGACTCCCTTGATCGACTCCGACATGTAGATCTTCCAGGCCTGCGCATAGGACATGGGTTCGATCATGGTGGGCATGGAATCATAGGTCCCTGCGCTCACGTGCAGGGCATCGACCCCTGCATCCTCCAGGATCTTCGCCACCTCCCTGGATTCTTCGAGGTCCCTGCCTCCCTCGACAAATTCCTCTGCGCTGAATCGGAAAAGGAGGGGAAACCCTGAACCCAGCTCCTTTCGGATCCCATGAATGATCTCGAGAGGAAACCTCATTCGATTGCGCAACTCTCCCCCGTAGCGATCCTTCCTGTGGTTGCTGCTGGCGGACATGAACTGCGCAATGAGATAGCCGTGGGCGCCATGAAGCTCGACGCCGTCATAGCCAGCTGTCTTTGCGCGGACCGCGGCTTCGATGAATTTCTGGACGATCTCCTCCGTCTCCCCGGTGGTCAGTTCCCGGGGCGTAACCCCTATGAATTTACACGGAATGGCCGAAGGAGCCACCGGCTGCATGCCTTTGATGCTGGCCGGCCTCGTCTGGCGTCCCGCATGCACCAACTGGCAAAAGATCTTCGCCCCGTATGTTTGAACCGCCTCGACCAGTTCGTTATGCCCTGCGATGAAGGCGTTATCGTGGAGGCTGAGGTTCGTAGGGCCGGTAAGCCCGACGGGATGATCCACGCAGGTGACCTCGGTAATGATGGCCCCCACGCCTCCTTTTGCCCTCTCTGCGTAGTAGTCGATCTGCCTTTGGGTGACGCCTCCCACTTCACTCGAAAGGCGCGTCCCCATGGGAGCCATGATGAGACGGTTTTTAGCCCGCAACGATCCCATGGAGGCGGATTCGAAGAGCTTCTGATACTTGTGATTTCCCTTCACCATGGCGATTTCTCTCCTCCCTTTCTTGTCACAACGACTTTCCGGTTCGTTTACCATAAACCGAATGCCGGACGGGGTCAATGGATAGGTTCGTGGGATGCAGTCTTTCCATTAAGAATCGGTCATATCCGTGGCCCAAACCCACTCGCCTACCGCGACAAAAAGCTGGATGCTCTGACTCGCGCCCGAAACCCGGAACCTCTTGAAGCGCATCACCGAGCAGTACCAAATCGCCTATATCGAGCTCGACCGAGGCCTGGAGCTCGACAGGGTCTGCGACATCTTCACCCAGATCAACAGCCGGGGAATCCGCCTCGACGTCTTCGATCTAATCAATGCTCTCCTCAAGCCGAAGGGCCTCCAGCTCAAACACCTATGGCGCGAGGCGTCGCCGCGCCTCGATTTCGTAAAGACCTACCGGATGAACGTTTACATCCTTCAAGTGATGTCCATCCTGCGTCAGGCTTACTGCTCACCCAAGTATCTATACTACCTTCTGCCTGGCCAAGAGAAGAAAGTACGCGAAACGGATGGTTCGCTCCGCAAGGAAGTCCTCGTTCCGGACATCGCCGATTTGGAGAAACGCTGGGCTGAGGCAGTCGACGCGCTGCATCGGGCGATCAGCCTCCTCCGACATCCGCAGAAATTCGGTGCCATCTCCTCTCAGTACCTCCCCTACGTATCGATTCTTCCGGCATTCGCGGCGCTTCAGGCGACGGCCCGGGCGCTCCCCGCCAACTGCCAGTTCGACGCCCAGCGCAAGATCCGTTACTGGTACTGGGCCAGCGTCTTTACCAAGCGCTTCGATCAGCTCGCAGAGTTGCGTAACGGCATCTGCCACAGCCGAACCGTGGACGAACTTACACGTAAGGACGGCGAAGCCGCGCTACTCTAGTTCAAACAGGTGGTCTGAGGACGATCCATGGACTCAAACCCTATCCAGCATAGAGGGACTCGGGCGTGGAGTGGCTGGGTGAGGTGCGAGAGGTTTGATAGGTGCGGGGGCTGCGTGAAGTAGCACAAATTGTTGTCAGCAATGTCGGCAAACATACACATGATGCACATGATGGTCAATCCCCGGTTCGTCTGTGAAACCACGCCAATGTTTACAACAAGGATCACTGTCTGCATTCCTTTCACCGGGACATCTGCCGTGCCTAAGATTACACACCCCCTCCTATCTCTGGGAGATTTTGGCGCAGGTTGGGGTCGCAAAGTGCCTGCCTGAGCCTGACATCGAGCAGTTTGCGCAACTGGGTCGGGATGTCCGGGCATGACCGAGCCAGGGGAACGCAGAACAAGCGGATGAAACCGACAGGCCCTCGTGCCTGTCCGGTCCGAGCAAAAGAACGCAAGTCCCGCGCCACTCGGGCCTGCAGGTTAGCGGCGAGCATTTATATCGTGTCGAAAGCATTTCGGGATATACTTCCGAAACCTACAAGCCAGAATTAAGGGGAAATACCAGCCATGTGGGAACAAGTCTCCGAAGAACGGAACAAAATCGACGAGTATTTGAACGTGATTCAAAGTCGAATTGTGGAACCGATTCAAAACTCAGATATGCAGCGGTATTGCACAGCCACCCTGTTGCTAGTTTTCCCAGCCATAGATGACCTGGGAAAACTGATACATGACGATGAAAAGGCAGGGGCCAACGAGAGAATTCGTGCATTTTTGGATTATATGGGTGACAATTACAAGAAGCGCAAAAAGGAGCTTTTGGCCCTGCGGCATTCCTTGGTCCACAATGCAATAAATGTAGCTTCTCTTATGTCAGAAACCGAAATGGGCGGTGATCAGCATCTCAAACGAATGGGTTCAGGTGGTTTTATATATGTTAACACCTTCATCATGTACCATGATTTTGTTCGTGCATTTAAACGGCTTCGACAGGAGCTTATGAAGGACGAACCAAAGATGAAGCGTGCTGCCGAGCGTTTGGAGTGGAGAGAAGATGATTTCCAGCAGAATCTTGAGATTCCAGCATCCCTTCCGCCGCCGGTTGAGTTTATCTGGGCAAAGTAGCCAAAGGCGCAAACGGCATAACGACTGCATGCAGCGAACGAGCTGCGCGCCGCCGCTGATGCATGTCCTTACAAGGCGCTTACAGGCATGATGCCGAAAAGTAGGTTCAGCACCACCTATAAGGGCACTGGCGTGTTACTTTCCGGCTATACATCCTCCGCCTGGACATCTTTCGAGCCCGTTGTGTGAAGAACAGAAAGTCCAAGACCCAACAACCGGCTTAAGATGGGATCGACTTCTCCAGTACTACTCAGTCTGTATTGAACATGAGGGTACATTCAATGAGTTGCTTCAGCGGAGCGCCTCGAACAGACACTACGTGTTTGTGCGGGATGGGGCGGAGAATCTCGTCTCAGGTGTGTCCTCCAATCTTGCCGTTGATGAACGCGTTAGAGCGCTCGCACGGGTTGCAGCCGAAAAGGGCGAGACTCTCTACTACGGCTATCCCACGGTCCTGGTACGGGAGGAAGTTACGCAGCGGAATGGCAAAGTCATAAGCCGACGCAAGCTGTGCCCGCTGTTGCTTGTGGAGGTCACACTACCACCATTCGGCCAACCCATTCCCTCTCAGTTGCCGATCAAGAGCGATGCGCCGTTCCTACACCCCGAAGTGATGTCCCGGTTTGGATTCAAAGAAGAGCAGCTTCTCGCGTTGATTGAGAACTTTCCGATTGAGCCCCATCTCGGCTCGCATGCTGGTCTTCGTGCATATCTGGTCGAGTTGGTCCGAGAGCTCGAAATTCCTTTGGCAGATAAGCTGAAGCCGGGGATACTGGGCCTCGTAGATGAAGTAGCGGAATGTGTCAATGAAAATGAGACACCCAGGTCAAAAAATTAAGCTCCCACGCCATCAGTCGAAGATGGGTTTGTTTATCCAAACCGCCTCGGGTAAGGAAGGAGGTTTGGGCATTTTGCCCTTAAATCTTCTTGGGTGTTTTTCATACGCTTCCGCCAGTACGATGGAACGCCGTGCAAAGACATCTTCGGTCATGCCGTAATGAACCGATTCAGGGCTCATCAGGCCGATACCTGAATGATAATGCTCTTTGTTGTACCAGGGGAAGAAATCCCGGCAGAAAAACCTGGCATCCTGAATCGATCCGAACCGTTCCGGG